>Ga0153996_1000125_pt1 | contig 40605 bp, 45 predicted proteins | sample TSNC080MetaG_FD_104728 | JGI IMG/M metagenome (GOLD analysis project Ga0153996, IMG submission 104728) | Attine ant fungus gardens microbial communities from North Carolina, USA - TSNC080 MetaG | ecosystem: Host-associated > Fungi > Mycelium > Unclassified | place: USA: North Carolina, Lumber... | reverse complement strand
GAATAAGCGCGATTATAAAGGGTCGGTGATCTGGCATTGTTCCTGCGAATGCGGCGGTGAAATTGAAGTATCACAAGATCGGTTGATGAGAAAAAACACAAAAAGCTGCGGCTGTCTGAAGAAAGAGGCGCAGGCCAACCTTCCCAATACGCTCCATCGCATTGACGGAACCTGCATTGAATTTTTGAAACGTAAGCAGCGCAGCGACAACACCAGCGGGCATACCGGGGTGTACAAAATGAAAAATGGCCGATACCGTACCGGCATCGGATTTAAGGGCAAGCGGTATAGTCTTGGCACTTATGACACTTTTGCCGAGGCGGTTAAGGCACGGGAGCATGCAGAAAATGTCCTGCACAATGATTTTGTCGAGCAATATTACCAGTGGCAAGCAGATGTTAGCCGCGATAAGAAAAATGACATACAGAAACTTAAATTGGCTCTCCTTATCGCCCGGCGGGACAGACACCCCATTAAGAAAGTCCTTGCGGCGACAATGAACGGCGGTTGAATAATAGAAGTAAAAAATAATAAATTAAAGGAATCAGGGGCTTAAAATATGGATTATTTCGAGATTTTTTCGTCACAAGAATGGGGATACAACCGTGATGAGGTGGGCGCCTGTATCGTCAGACTGCATCAGCAGATTAATAATCTTGACAGAAAGTATGCCTCGCTATTGAAAAAGCACAAAAAGCTGACCGAAAAGTATAAGATTTTGTCTGAGAAAAACGAATGGAACTTGGATAAGGAAGCAAGGTAGAAAATATATGACAAAGATACACCGCGCAAAGACAGGATATATAGATCTGTTAAGATAATGGCCTACACACGAGAATATGTGCTCTGCCATGAAGAAGGCGGTATCTCTGTTTTAGTGATGGTAGTGCCGGCCACGATACATCCCGATGAAAGAGATGGTTAGATTGAACAAAAGGAATCACACAAAAGCAAACATATTTGAAGCGGCAACAAGGTTATTCTCCGAAAAGGGCTTCAGCGGTGCAACGCTACGAAATATTGCAAGCCTTCCCTCGGTTGGAATTAGCGAAACAGCGATATACCGTCATTTTGATAGCAAAGCGGCGATTCTGGATGAGATTTTCAGTGTCTTTCGCGCCCTGTCCAAGAGTTATATTCCTTCCCATAGACAAATCGACGCTTATCTCAAAACGGACACCCCCCGCCAGTTATTGGTACGCTTTATTCCCACCTGCAAAGACGAGGATTCGTTGTTTATGATACAAGCCTATCGTATTTTGTTTAGGGAGCAATTTACTCGTCAAGAAGCGCGGGAGATCGTCAATGGACTAATCGGCGAAACAGCGGACAGCCTGCAATATGCACTGGAACGGCTAATGGAAGCCGGAGCGATACCCATGATGGACGCCAAAGCCTTTTCGAAATTGTGGTCTATGAATATGTTTTCAAACATGAGTATAAATGATTTTGCCAGGCCCAACCCCTTACTGGTGGACGGCATGATCCATATGATGATTACAGGCAATCTCCCCGTGTAGATCATGAGCAGCCTTCCGTCATGAAGGCGAAAAGAAAAGCAGCCAGGGATGCACTATATCGTGAATCTTGGTTATAAAGAAATGGTCTATGCCCTTATTCATACGAAAGCTATGTAATAAAAGGCTAAATTGAAATAATCCGATGGAGTGTGGATAGAGAAATGGCGACAAAAACATTAAACCACGGGAAAAACACCGAAACCAATAACATCATAGATCTGTTCGGTGAACCACGCGACTTTCTGCCTGCTGAGTATGTAACAGACGAGACAAAGCGGGAATCCGTGATGTGGGAAGTTTGCGCCCTGCCCGAGCAATATCTGGAAGTGCTGCTTATGCACTACTACATAGAGCTTGGGTACGAAGAAATGGCCTTTGTCTTGGACGTAAATCCCATGCGGGCGGCCTATACCCTTATACGTGCGGAAACACTGCTCAAAGAGTCCATAGAAAAGGTGCTTGAACGGGAATTAGAATATCTTCCCGTCCCCACTGACAGCGAACCCATGTTGACCCGACTGTTCAAACTGGACGCGGAAGCGGTAATTGATCCGGAGATAATCGAGCGTATAAGGGTTTTTGCGCATAATGTACTTTACGGCGACGATGCGCCGTCTTTGTGACCTGGTGACTAAACCTTTGGCGATGGATATAAAAGGATTTAGCCGGATAGATGGCGATTATTACCGGCAGAACAGGTAAACAACCGGGTCAAGTAAAAATAGTTTTTAAAAGTAGAGGTGATACCATCATGCAGTCATGTCAAGGTTCTAAACACTGCCCGGTTCTGAAAGAATATGCGGTTAAGCTCCGCAACGCTGAAGCAAGCCGCCTCTTTATTGTGCATAATATATCTCATGATCCCGGCACAATGGTTTATGCGGCCAGCTGCCCTCGCTGCGGCAGGAACTACCGCAAATTGCTCTGGCGAAAAAGAAGCGAGGGCAAATTATTCGATAAGTTGCAAAGGCACTTCCGGCAGTGCGAAGATTGCGGACAATGGGTTTGCGCCGATTGCCATTTAGTATGGAACGATCAGGACAACACGGAAGTCTGTGTCAAATGCGCTCAAACGCGGGGTGTGAACGGCTATACCGCCGAGCAGTATAAGGCATACAGGAAAGAACATCCGCAAACGCCGGCAGAGATTGAAGCCGAGCAACAGAAATTCATTGGATGGGCAGTCAGGCGTCAAGAGCAAATAGACGCTTTTCTTGCGGAATTTGATGTCAATGAACCCATCTGGGGCGGAGAGCTACCGGATGAAGAGCATTAATCTTTCACTCGCGGCACGGACAGTGAATAAGCCATGCAAGGCTTTGCGCAGCTTGTGAAGCGATAATGCAACAAAATACAGTTTATACTAACAAGAACCGCTCTCTGTTTTATTCAAACAGCCAGGGTGGTTTTATTTTTTACTCAATATCCGGTTGCCGCTTTTCCAAAATCAATCATACTATCCCCGGAAGCGGAAGCTCCTATCAAAATCAAAGGAGACTGTACTTATGAAAAAAAATTCAAAAATCCTCATGGTTCTTGCCTTAGCGCTGGTGTTTACGATCGCTGCCGGTATTTGCGTATACCAGATTTTATCCCCTCAGAGAAGCACCGTCTATGTGTTCAATAAGAGCTACGAAGCCGGTACGCCGCTAGCCGCCGACATGCTGACACCTATTCAGGTGGACTCCAATATCGTGATTGCCGGCGGCAAAGCGCCCATCGAGCAGCGGTTCATTACTTCCGCTGAATTTTCAGCGCTCATGAGGACAGGCGATTCACTGAAGACAGATGTGGGAGAAGGAACGCCTCTCATGCTAAGCCTCCTGTCGACGACCGGCGGCAGTGCCATTGAGATGATTATGCAGGATGCTGCTGTCGCTGTTACCGTAGACGTTAATTCCATTACCGGGGTCACCAACAACCTTGCCGCCGGCGCCAGCGTCAACGTCTATGTAAACTATCACACCGGAGGAACTAATCTGCTCCTTGAAAAAGTGCGTGTACTGGCGGTGCATAAGGGCGGGAGCAGTGAATCTTTAAGCGGCGCAACACTGGAATTGACAAACGCTGAAGCGCTGAGAGTGATTGACGCGACTAAAAATGGATCCATCTATCTTGGCCTAGTAAACACAGGGGGTTATCAGTTGGTTGACCCGGATGAGGCTCCAACAGAAAGCCCAGAGACGGACAGCAATGTAGATGACGCGCTCCCGTCCTTGCCATAAAGCAAAAAAAGGAGCACGCCATGAAAAAGATTATTATCGCTGATGCCCGCGACAGCTTTCTCGCGGATGTCAACACCCGTATGATTCTGGATGATGAACGTGGCATCAATATTGTTTCAACATTAACCTCTACCGAACACTTGCACACCGCCATCCAGCGATTTGCGCCGGAGATTGTAGCGGTCAGTGAAAACCTAATTGACACACAGGCGGATTGGGCCTATGAAGACGTATGTGTTGTCGGCTATGCGCTGACGCCGGCGGGTAGCGAGCTGTTTTCGAAATATGGCGTTCCTTCATATGGGGTTATCCCGCAAGTTTCGCAGCTGTTAGATAAATTGGAACAAGGAATACCCACAGCACCGCCGCAGATAAAAGAAACGCAGGCTGTGCCGATTCCGCCATCTACCCCTTATTACGAACCAACCGGTGCAGATGAACCGCAGGAAGAACGGCCCACAAAAACGGTTCACCAATCCACTCCTTTATCCAGGGAACATTTGTCACCAAAAGGAGTCGGCTCAGACCACAATATCAAAAAACGGCTTGCTCTGTACAGGGACACCGAACGCAATAAACAGCAGATAACCGGATTGCTGGATGAAGACATCCGCGGTCCGCAAAAACAGACCTCCGTGGTCACAGTCTATTCAGCAAAAGGAGGTGTAGGTAAGACCACGCTCGCCACTGAGATAGCAGTATATCTAGCCACGAGCAGCCACGGGCGCGGGTATTACCGCGTTTGCATTGTGGATTATAACATTGACTTCGGCGATGTGCAGACCACGCTGGATCTGAGTCCGGACGGCTCTAACATGAGCTGGTGGGCCGCTGATATTCGCGAACGGATGGAAAACGGCGAATCACCAGATGATATTACCTACACGAAAAGAGAAGTCGAGAGTTATCTTCAGGTGATGAAGAACACCAATTTGTACGCTCTGTTGGCGCCGCTCACCCATGAAGACAGCATGGACATTGGGGAGCCGGAATTACAAATCATGCTTCGCAGCCTGACAGAGTCCGGAGACTTTGACTATATCGTATGCGACACCGGCAACAATACGCGAGATTCCTCTGTGATCGCGCTGGAGGCTGCTGAATACATCCTCATGGTCATCACCCAGGATATCACAGCGGCGAACTGCAACGATTCTTTTATCAATACGATGAAGAAAATCCATTTTGCCACGGATAAAATCCGACTGGTCATTAACAACGTGCTGCCTTCTAAGATTACTGGTGTGGCTGTACAGGAAATTGAGGAGCTATTCCCTTACCCTTGTGTCGCCCGAATCAGGCATGATACTGATGTGATCAAGGCGAATAACTATTCCCAGCCAATTGTCTATCAGGAGAAGCATCCGGTCACGCAGGAAATAAGGAAGATTATCAATTTTTTGACTGGCGCCGATGAATCCGAACTCACGGTAAAAAAAGGCTTCTTCAGCCGCCGATCCAAAAAGTAGGAGGACTGTTTTATGCCTTTATTAAAGAAGAGGATTCAGGACGATAATGACAAGAAGCAAGCCATTAACGCCAGGCTGGAAGAAATACCTCTGCGCCCGACCAACGCTGAGGCAGACAAGGTGAAAGAGATATCAGAGCGGATTGCCGCCTTGTTCCGGGATGAGATAGCCGAAAAAGGTTTTATCGAGGAAATCAAGGAAAAAGTCAAGGCAGCCATTGCCCGCGAGGCGCACGGTCTGGGACTGGATTATGAAACACAAAAGAGGATTGAGAATATTACCGTTTCCAATGTCACCGGCCTGGGCCCGATAGAGCCCTATATTTTGGACAATACCGTCACTGAAATTGTGGTGCAGCGGTATGATTCTATTTGCATCGAGCGCGGCGGTAAGATTTACCCGGTGGATGCCGCTTTCCTCTCTGAAGCGCAGCTAAGAACGGTGATTGGGCGCATCGTGCAGCCCGTCGGCCGCCAGATTAACCTCTATACCCCAATGGTGGACGCGCGGCTTCCAAGCGGCAGCCGTGTCAATGCGACAATTCCGCCAGTAACTCCGGACGGCGCCACGCTGACCATCCGCAAGTTTTCAGAAACCTCCATGACCGGCGGGGATTATTTGCGACTTGGATCACTCAATCGCCCTATGCTGGAGTTTCTCTCAAAATGCGTAGAGGGAAAAATCAGCCTGATTGTATCCGGAGGCACATCTACGGGTAAAACCACGTTACTCAACATGCTTTCAAGCTTTATCCCGCAGGATGAGCTAATTATCACCATTGAAGATTCCTGTGAGCTTAACCTGGGCCAGCCTAACGTAAGGCGTATGGAAGCGAGAGCCGTTAATACGGAGGGCATGATGCCCGTGACCATACAGTCGCTAGTTCGTAACGCTCTTCGAATGCGCCCTGACCGCTTGATAGTCGGAGAAATAAGGGACGGTACTGTCGTAGACATGATGTCTGCCATGAGTACCGGACATGGCGGATCAATGAGTACTGTACACGCCAATTCTCCGCAAAACCTTATTAACGCCCGGCTGCCCATTCTATATTCCATGCATCACGCGACATCATTCACGGAAGAATCGCAACGACTGCAAATTGCCGAAGCGCTCCACTTGCTTGTCCATATAGAACGGCTGCGAACCGGTGAGCGTAAAATCACGCATATCACCCATGTCTGCGGCATCACAAAAGACGGAAAGGTTCGGCTGCGGGACATTTTCTTTTATAACATATCCACCGACCAGTATGAGTCCACCGGTTATGTTCCTGACAGCATTTTAAGGCATCTGGCGATGAATGGGATCGAGATAGACCGTGGCATTTTTACAAAACCAAAGGAGGTACATAAAAGTGAATTTACTTCCCCTTATCCTGATGCTGACCCTCGCCATACTGTGCGCGGCTGCGGCAATCATTATCCAAATCCGGTCGAAGAGACCGCTTCTGAGTAAAGAAGAGCCGGACTTTATCGAAACCGCGATCCGAAGAAAGAAACAATCCTTGAACGCCGCGACAGGCGGCTTCAGCTTTCGGAATTATATTCTGCTCATGCTGGGCGCCCCATTGATGATCGGACTGGTTTGCTGGCTGTTTACTATGAATCTAACCCTGAGTCTTATTCTGGCGTTGTTCGGGCTGGCCGTCCCGGAGGTTTGGATCCGGATGACGGCGAGAAAGCAAAAGAAGTTGTTTGACGAGCGATATGCGCGCGCTTTGCGCTCCATGGCGTCTTCCCTGCGTTCCAACCAAACAATTTTACAAGCAATAGATGATGTTTGCAAAAACACGTTTATTCATGAGTCCGTCCAAAAAAGCTTCCGTCGGGTATCCTCTGATCTGAAAGTCGGCATCTCCGTAAGAGAAGCGTTCAATCGCTTTGCTGAACAGTGTGGCAGTAAGGACGCAAGGGATGTCGCCGCCGCCATTACCATGCAGCATGAGGTCGGCGGTAACGAAGCGCAGGTGATCAGCAATATCTCGCAATCTATCAACGACAGGATTATGGCTCGAAAGGAAATCAAAGCACTGTTTGCGGATACAACCATGATGATAACCGTGATGGATATCATGCCGGTTATTATTCTGATCGGCTTGTATTTCGGTGCTCCCCAATATATCACCCCATACTTTGCTTTGCCCATGATGACAATTCTATTTGTCGGGTTAATCGCAGTGACTTTAGTTGGATCCTTTGTAATCCGCCGCATGGCGCGTTCGGCCAAGGAGGGTTCGTAATGCAGACAAACTTTCAAATTGTAGCGTTGCTATCAGCAGTTGCCGTATTTTTTTGGATAATTTTCTTTTTTGCCCTCCGACACAGAAAAAAGGTGCTCTCCACACGCCCCGGCCAACCGCATCCGGATGAATGGCTTTTTGCCGACTGGAGCGAAAATATCTACAACTCACTCTTCAAGGTTGACCCGCGAATCATCGCCCGCCGCGTTGGTGTCAATGTGGAAGCCTATACCCACAATTGCGAGGCACTAAAGGTACCCCAGCGGCTGGAGGATATTGTTATCAAAAAACTGATGGGCTTTTTGCTCGTCGCTGTTTGCGGTCTTGCCGGTATCATACTGAGAAACATGTGGGTTATCTTTGTCGGTCTTTTGGCGGCAGTACCGTTTATCTCTTTCGAAATACAAAAAACTGAAAGCGCTATGAAGCTTAAAAAGTTTCGTATGGTAGAGGAATTGCCCCGATTTATCGACTTGTTGCAAACAGCGCTTCTGATCAACTTACCTGTGGAGGATGCCATCACGGTTACCGCCAGGAACTTGAAGGAAACGGTACTGGCACAAGAATTTATGAATGCTGTGGCGGATGCCCAGATGGGTATTCACGACTGGCAGGCGGCACTGGAGCAGCTTGCCCGGAAATATGAGATTGACCCGTTGTCCGACTTTGTTCTCGACCTGGTCACATCCTATAATAAAGGAGTTCCTATCGCGGATGCTGTGACGAGAAAGAGCAAGGATATCAAGCAAAGCAATTTACTCAACATGAAGGAACGGGCAAGCAAGCTCACCAGCAGCATTCTTTTACCGGTACTTGGCTTCAAAATTATGCCATTGCTGGCGCTCCTCTGTATTCCAATCATTCAACAAATCACAAATGGACTGTGACGCTGTGTTTTTCAAAAACAATCATACTATCCGTGCGGGAGCAACCCCGCTATCAATTGGAAAGGAGGCGCGAGGGATGAAGAAACTCAAAGCCTATACGAAAGCGTTTCTAAAAGATGAGAATGGTTCAGAGCTGGTACAATGGGCGGTCATCATCGCCATTGCGGTTGTATTGGCGGCCATCGCAGTTGCGATCTCAAACTCTGCCGGTGAAAAGCTGAATGATGCCAAAGATTTTATCGACGATCTGCCGATCCCGCAATCTGGATCGTAATCCAAATCAGAGGTGGAATAATGCAAGGATTACCACAAATTATTGAAATAACAACGGCGCTGTGCGTATTGACTCTTTCGGCTATTTGGGATATCCGGCAACGCAGGATCCCGAACATTGTTACTTTCCCAGCTATAACGGCTGGTGTGATCCTGACGGCTGTTTGGCGTATGGCCAGCCTGCCGATGACTGTAATTGCGCTAATACTGCTCTTTATTTTTGGAACGCTGCGACTGATGGGACAGGGCGACGTGAAGCTCATCATGGCTCTGACCGCCTTGTGTGGTCCTGCCGCCGCCCTGATTTCCGCAGGCATTGCCGCGATTTTTATTGTATTTATACAGCTTCTGCGTCGGCCAAAAGAAACCGCTGCTGAAGCGAAGACAGCCATCGCGGCGCTGACTTCATTAAACTTTGGGCTGATCAATCGAAATGGGCGGAGCATTCCATTCGCTCCTTACATACTCGCGGGATTTATTTGCCATGCCGTATACCGAGTTTTGATTTAATCAGAAGAAGGAGGCTTTCATGAAAAAGTTTATTCAAAAATCATTCTGGCGGAAAGGTGGCGGTGAAATCATTGGTTTTGCCTATATTCTGCCATTTATAATTATGTTACTCTGCTGCCTGATTGCGGCGGCGCAAATCAGCATCGTCAGCCAGCGACTATCTTATACCGCATACAACGCCTGCCGTTCAGCGGTTGTCAGTGTAGATGAAACCACAGCACGCGAGCGTGGGCTCGCCGTTTTCGAGGGCGTTATGGGGGATTCCGCGATTCTGGTCGGCCAGAGCGACACCCCTTACGAGCCCTTTGAGCTTACTATATTAGACAACAACCCTTGGCAGAAAGGCAGCTTTGTGCGCTGCACGGTACGTGTCTATGTCAATACTCTTCTGCCTTTTACATCCGGGGTGCGTGAGGAAACTATCGTGATGATGATTGAGAATACGGCGCCAACCGATTTTCAGCCTGTTGATGGTGCGGACTGAGGAAACTTCTATGAGAAAAAGTAAGAAAATCGACTGGCGCAAAGGCGCTGGCAGTGTCATAATAGGAATGTTCATCGTCCTGGCCTGTTTTTCGGTTGCGTTAATTGTGATGGAGCATGGAAACTTGTTTAGGCAAACCACCAAAACACAAATGCTGTCTGACGCTATTGCTGATGGCGCCACCGTCTGGGCACAAACACCTTTGTCAGTAGATGAGGCACAATTAAACACGATGGCGGCGAAGATAGCCTATGCCAACCAGTACGGAAGCACCTCCTACTCCCTCTACAATCCTATTATCACGGAAGATCTCAGCAGGGATTCTTTTACCGATAAGCTGGTAACAGTCCATTTGGATGCCAGAACCCCTCTGCTTATCGGCAGGGACGGATACGCTGACATTAAGGTTGGCTCCCAGGTACGTGCTCTCACGCAGCTGCCCAATCAAGTTTCGCTGACCGACGAGGAAATTCAGATTATCGCTTCTGCACTGAATCAGCTGCCGTCCGACAGTGCCCAATATAAGGCAATTATTAACAGCCTGCCCATGATGGGCTGGATTTACAGCCAGCAATACCGCTGGGTGGAAGGCTACCGGGACTGTTCCTCATTCGTCATTACAAGCTTTCGCACCGATGAGCGTAATTATGGCGTCTCCGGCTATAGTCAAACCATCATGGAGATCGCTCGGTCGAACGGCTGGTTTAATGCTTGGTTTCCGGGTTTTTCGTCTGTAGATGACTTGCAGCCGGGCGATGTCCTTTATTGGCGAGGGCAATGGGCAGTCGATGAAGGGCGGACTAGCGGGCTTGGCCATGTCGGCATTTATCTGGGCGACGGCAAGATTATACATAGCTCATCCAGTGCCGGACGGGTGGTAATCACCAACATTTTCGGCACAAGCGGAGGCAGCTCAGGGCTGATTGGCTATTCCAGACAGCCAATATAGACTTAAGAATTGCCTATAAGGGAGAGTCTATGCACAGCAGTGGATCCGGGAGAGGTTATCTGGCTGACAGTGGACTTTGAAGGCTGATACCCGGTTAGCTACATGGGATTCGGATATCAGGCAGCCGCTTTAAAAAGACATAAACGCCGGGCTTTCATCTGTTAGGAAGCTCCGGCTTTTTTTAAGTTATTGGCTTATTTCAAGGTCACCCATATTTTTTGTGTGTGCGGCTGTTTCATCATACTACGGATAGGCACACCAATTTAGACGAAAGGAGAATTTAACAATATGCCAAACGCAGAGAATACGTCTCGCTGCCGGACGCCGCGTTATTGCGCGATGGAATTGATGGACTGTGTCAACGGACTATATCAAAGCCGGTTCATCGGCAACGAGGAAAAAACAAAGATAACCAACATGATAACTGAAGGGATGGCGAGTGAAGATTTCACGGACCTCAACGGCTACATTACTGAACAGTGCCCTCGTGCTCCAGCGGACAATCCGTTTTATCACAGAATGAAAGGAATTTTGAGCGAGGAGGTAAATGAGTGACTAATACAGAGACTTTAAGCGACGACTATGAACGCAGCGGCACGAACCTGGACGACCTTTGTACTGCGCTCACAGAAATGGACGCTATGACTACCATCGAGTATGTCAATACACTGGATGTGGAGCTACTGTCCCTGATTGCCGGACAGGCGCAGACGAGTGGGCGGATACCGTTCCGTGTGTTTCATCCGTATGACGGCGAAAAGCCTTCGGTGGCCATTGCAATGAAGGCTCCGGTGCGGAAAGCGTTGCTTGCGCCCCTGGTAAAAGAGCTTGCCGAAAACAAGCTCATGTTACGAGTGGGAAATCAGCTTTATTACACTTCTTCTATATTGATGTCTACAATGTCCTGCCGGGCGGGTTTGGGCGGAGCCAATATCTATCTGCCCTCTACCATACGTGATTCTTACATTGCTGAGCTTTTTGGAAGAGACGACAAGGATATACGAATGGTGGTCCGCAGCGCGGGTAAAATTCGTAAGGTTTTTGCCATGCATTCAGACAAATACACGCAAGTGCCGCAAATCACTCTGTTTAACATCATCAGTGAAATCAAGTACGGATTAGGTAAACCGGTCTGTCGCAGATGGAGTATTAACCACAATCGTTCGGTAGTGTATCTGGACTTCCCGGAGAAGGCAAAGGATTTTTCCAAGATCTACGGGACATCTCCAAACATCATCCCTGGTCTGCGGCTGGTGACTTCCGACGTAGGAGATTCTTCGGTATGCGCTGTTGGTACTTGGCGTATAGGCAGCGTGGTACTGGGTAGCGACATCTATACGCGTCAGCACAGAGGCAAAGTGGCCCTCGCTAAGATTTTGGAAGGTATTAACCACACCATCTTTGCCCGTTATGAACGGATTCCGAAAGCGCTGAGCGGTCTGTTGCTCATCAGTCTATCCGATCCGATTGCCGTTATTGAATCAGTTTTGCGCCAGATTAAAATGGCAGACAAAGTCGGCAAACGCTGTGCCAAGTCCATCGAGCAGCTTCTATGCGGCCAAATCCAGCCAGATTTAAGCTACACTGCTTACGATGTAGCAAAGTCCATTATGACGCTGCCCGCTACCTTAAAGGGACTATCGGCAAACGGCAAAAAAGAGCTGAAAGAGACTGCATTAAACGCGGTTTTTGCGGATTACACCGATCCCGAATTATTTTTAACAGCTGCCTGAGAATGGCGAATATAAAAGGATAGCTCATATGGAAGACAAAAGAAAACCAGAAGTTTACGATATAAACTTCGATTGTGAAGACTGTGCGGAGGATGGGTATTGCATGTTATATGGGCATCCCTGCTCTGGCATAAATTGCACTGAAAAAGAATGAGAATTTAAAAGGAGAAAAATTCATGGTTACGATTTATAAGAAAGATGATAAGCGAGTTTTGGTTGGCATGGTAGAACAGGTACGCTATGCGGAGAAAAACGGTGAGCGGCTTGCGATTGTCCGGCTGACTGACCGCAATGACGATAAGGTTGACATCTTTTTCAAGAACGACCTTTCCGCCCCCGAAAACCCTAAGAAACTTGCCGACCGTGTAGAAAAAGCGAAAGTAGAGGCCGGCAAGTGGCTGGCGGTTCTGGTTTTTATGAAAAGCGATGATGCCGCTACCGCCACCGGTGTGGATTTTAAATATACCGGGGTCTGGAGCTTTGACCAGGGTCAAGACGCCGAAGGCAACGACCGTCCGCGTGCTACCGTAATTGCAGGTTACAGTACCAGCCCCACGCGAGTTAACGAAGGGCTTTTCCGTGTCTCTATGGCGGAAAAAACCTACGATTCCGCAACACAAACAGAAGGGACTAAATGGTATAGCATCGCGTTCTTTGATGATGACCGTGAGTTATTGGCCAAAAAGACCGAGAAGCTTTTGACCGCTCCCGGACGCAAGAGCGTACCGTGCGCAATCCGCTGCTCGGCTGTGCGTGAAACCACCAAGGGCGACCGTACCTATTATAACCTAACCGGCTACCACGTGGAAACTATGTATTCCTCCGAGGCCGCAAACGAAACCGAAAACACAGAAGCTGCGTAAGGCTTGAAAAAACGGGGCTCCTCCTTCCGGGGAGCCCTGCTGTTTATTGGGAGAACAATAGACTACGCCGTCATTTATCTCCCTTACCACTTTATAATCCCTTTAGCCGCAGGATACCGGAATATCCTGTGGCACAATCTTAAAATCGGAGAACATCCTTATCGGGCGGAGCTGAAAGGCTGTTTCTTTTTTTTGCTGGATTTCAGGTTTTCAATCATACTATACACAGAAGCTGATATGACGAACAGGAGTTTATCATTTCACGCTTTAATAAAACCTGAAAGGGGTACCCACATGAAAACAATTCAAAGCAGGTATTTAAATAGAGAATTTGAATTTGAACCTGCCACAATACAACGGAATAGCGGTCCCGCCACCATTATTCCACACAACGTTCTTTGGGACATCATCCACAATCAGATTTTCAATGATCAGGGCATCTCTTACGATTATACGCCCATCAAAGTTAGTAAGGAGCATTGCTTCATACAATGCACTCTGCGTGATGCCAAAGGCCGGCTGGTCCATGAATTCGGCGAAAGTGTCGCTGAAACGCTGGTTACGCCGATTGCCAAAAACATTCCAGGTACGATGGCATCTATTCGGGCGTTTGACAGAACCGCAATCCGTTATCTGGATTTTGACTGCGCAGGCAAGATATATTCCGACCAGGAGATTCCTGAATCGGAGATTGCCAAAGCCCTTGCCGAACAGAAAACGTCAGGGCAAAAAAAGCAGAAATCCGCAAAAAAGCTGGATCCAGTTATTTTACCTGAGCCCCAGGAGGAAACACCGCCGGTCACTGTAGAACCTTCCGAGCCACAGAATGTCATTCCATCAGCAGGTGACGAGATTGCAGAACCCCAGAAAGAATCGTCGTTGGTTGCGGAGGAAATACCTGCATCGGTATCCGCAGAGGCGCCTGCTTCGGTTGATTCTCCCGTTGTGGAGGATGAGGTGTTCAGAGAAATCGTTCCTACTACATGGCAGAACGACAATCTCAAGAAAAGCGTACTGGAAGCGATGGAAACATACTCGGAAATTATCATTTTTGACACGGAGACCACCGGCCTCAAGCCCGCAGATGACCGTATTTTAGAGCTGTCTGCTCAAAAGTTTGCCATTCAGGGCGGGAATCTGACTATGGTGGACGAACTGCATACCTATATTAAGCCGCCTTTTGCTATAGATCCGAAGATTACCGAGTTAAACGGAATCACCAACGAATTTTTAGCCGACAAGCCTGTGGAAGAAGAGGCTTTTGTGGAGATTTTCACCTTCTTCGGTGAACAGCCACAGATTCTATGCGCTTATAACACGCCTTTTGATGTGAGATTCTTGCAGGCACTCTATAAACGGCAAGAAAAATCTCTGATGCCAAAGTACCAGATAGATGTGCTGGCGATGGCGCGGGATCTGGTAAAATCCGCTCCGAATTATCAGTTGGAGACCATTGCCGGTGTTTACGGCTTAGCGGGAGAGGAATTTCACACTGCGTCTTTTGACACTGACATTACGGTTAAGCTGTTTGAATTGTTTTACGGTGAATACGCAAAGGAAACTGCTGCAACGGACAGCGCCGCTGTTTCCGGCAAAATCAGGCCGGTTATCCAAAGCGTTTCATCTTTTAACAAGAGCAACACCTTGCGCCGTATCTATGTCAATACCGACCATGGAACCGTCTACTATGATTGCGTAAAACATCAATGGGCATCTAAGGATGCAAAACTGGATACGCTGGATATGGATTATCTGGAGAAAGAAGCGTGGAAACTTACCGGCACAGTCGATCAAAAAAGCTTTGAGAACTTCAAAGAAAAATGGTCCGCCGCCGCATAATTCATTTGGGGCTTTCATCATTTTAATGGGGGAAGCCCCTCAACTTTTTATGGAGGAAATCCTGTGTTATATACATACCAGATTTACACTACCGTTGCAATTGCTGTTGCGTTGGTGATTGCGACATACTACGACTGCAAAAGCGGAGTCATTCCTATCTTCTTGTTTCCGGTTCTCCCAGCCGTTATATTACCGTTGGCTGTTGTGTCCGGTCAAATGGATATTGTCTATTCTTTTATAGGATTGTTGATCGGTGCCTTGACTTTCTGGTCGCTTGCCTTCTTTTTTGACGGCGGCGGCGGAGATATACTAATGATGAGTGCATTGGGCTGGTGTCTGGGAATACGGGGCATTATCATCCTGATTCTCGCTTCATCCGTTATCTACGCCGTTTTTGCCACTATTGTCATCGGCATCTATGCCATAAAAAAAAGAGCAAAGGAAGCTCTGGAAAAACAATATCCTTTCGCTCCATTTGTACTTGCCGGATTTCTCGTCTGCCTGCTCTTTGGCTGGCTGTTTTGAAAGGAGAATCACATGAATAACCGAATGATCACCGGTTTTTGGCGGGAAACCATATTGGTGTGCGGCGGGCATCCGGATGGTGAAGATGTTGTGATGACACTCGAACAGATCGGTAAGACGCTGTATTACACCTGTCCCAGACATAACCCCGAAAATCTGGCTATCGGCGAATTGCCCTGCGTCAATCGCATCAGCCTGAAAGAATTTGAAGGAATGTTGAACGAGATTTTCGCTACCCTTGAAGCAGCGGACGAAGCGGCCACTGTGTTAAATCTGACAAATTATCAATGGAAAAAACTTGGACTTGAGTTCAAGGTGCTTGTACATACCAATCAAAATATTAAGGTGTCGGTAGTAAACCGCCGGATGTTCGTATGATGGTTTTGAAATTATTGAAGAGTATCATAATTGGGCACAAGTTAATCAAATTTATGTCCTACCATTGTGCCAACTCACGCCGATTGCTCACAGGCCTTTAAATTCTCATTTGCATCTAGTTTTTCGTCCATTCATTTTCTCAAGCAAACAACGGCAAATAAAGTTAGTTTAACCAACTTGAAAAGATAAGATATGAGCAAGCCTGCCGAAAATTTTCTCAATGGGTTTGCTTCTATTATTGTGCAAATCGGTCCCATACAAATGAATCAATTATCTGCGCAATAATATTCTCCAGCTCAGAGTAGTACTCCTCATTGACCATAAACACAAATCGAACAATATTTTCTTGATTAAATGCAGTGATTTCAATGTTTGCCACACTTTTCGTATCGGTAAACGTCCGGTACATACAAGCATAATTCCACTCATCTATCCAATAGAACTGTACCAGTTCGCCACCGAACGCAGTGATTTCCTCGCCTACCGAAGCTTGTGTGACTTCTGTTATAGCAGGCGTATATTCTCCGATTTGAATTTGAAAAGAAGACGCCGATGTACGGTCGATCCATGTTATATATCCGCTCTTTATCACTTTGGTCCAGTTCCCCGGAACATCCACGGTGAAGGGTGGATGCTCATTTGCGTATTGAACCATATTTGCTCGCGACTCGCTTGAAGATTGACTGGCGGATGGATTTAAACCCTCCCCCCCGTCACTCCCCCGGTAATAGGGGAGAGGGTTTCTCCGGTGAATCAATGTGGTTACTACCGATATAACGATAATACCTGCCACCAGTAAGCCCCAAAGACTGACTTTTTTCCTTCTCATTTTAATTTCCTCCTAAGGCTCCCTTCTTTACCCTTTTTACGCTTGGTCTTCATTTTCGCCCGCTCTACCCAGAAGGGCGTGTCATCAAAGCGTTGTAGAAACCTGCACTGCTTACCCAAGCAGTCGTGCTGCCGCAGGAGTGGAACCGTCAAATAGCCTTTATGGATGGAGCACCAGCAATACCCAATGATTTTTGTACCGTCACGGTATTTCCCGTCTATACAGCTTTTCGGATGGCTGTCCAGTGTTGATTCTAGATTACTCAAAAAATCATCTCCCTGTTTTTTCACAGATAGTATGATTGTTTTTCGATGTTGTAATAGAACAGAACGGTCATACTACCTGCAACAAGCAAAGGAGGCTTATTTGATGGACCAAATAGATTTATTACATCAGCAAGAGCTGGATAAACAAAATCGGCGCGACCTGGAAACGGCACAGCGCCCGGAGTCCCCGGATTTTCATGATAGTGGATTAGATCCAAGCTTGCAGAAGCAGTATGACCATCCAGATACAGATATGCTTCCTCAGGATTTGCCCGAACCCGATGAGCTGCCGCCTGATTCTGAATTTGTTGAGATTTCTCCCTCAGAGAATGCGGTCACAGAGCCTGAGGAATCTGTGCTTTATAAGCTGCCGGATCAAGAGGAAATCAACGAGCTGGCGGCCGATGTTACTTCCATCGGATTGGATGACGAGGTGCTGGGCAGGGACAATCTACTGGATGCTATTCGCAGCGCCGAAGAGGCCGAAACCAAAGGCGGCTCTTATGTAGAAGCTTTTTCCTCCACTGCACAACGCCTGCTCTCGGAGAAACACAGCACCGACTCAGTAGAGGCAGAACAAACGGGCATTCCTGATTCTCAACCTACTGACCAGGATCTTGCCCGTGAGCGGTATTTAGATCACAAAGGCAAGTTGGAAGCCAGCGATAAGAATGGTGGCAGCTGGCACCGCGACACCATTGACGCCTATCACCGCATGGGTATGACCTACAATGCCTATTTGTTAGGAGAGAAGATTGACGGGTTGCCTGTAACCAAGGTAGACGTATTTCTCAAGGGTATGCGTTTTTACCAATCGAATATCTTTGAAACCGCAATCATCCGGGCAGTCAAATTCGCCTGCGGGGTCATTAAGGACAGCCACGAGGAAAAAGTTGAGGTTGAGCAAAACGCCACCGATAGGGGAGTAGAACGGGAAACGCCCCTTCGTGACGATTTGGGGGCTTTCGACCATGGCGACGCCACCGGAGTTGCCCGTGAGGAAATCAGCGCTATTCGTGTGGATATCCCCGAATACGGCCTTGATCTGGGGATAGATTCAACCAAAGGGCAAACATATAACTCAACTGAAAACGTTAAAATCTTTCAGCCTACCGATTATGTGGCAAAGATTGATATCGGTGACGGCAAGACCTTCAACGTCCCCGGAATGCGGCTTGTGGAAATAGGAGATTCCAAGACGCTGGTAGGGCCGGACGGAAAAGTTGCTTTTGAAAGCGCCCGCACGGATACCGGACTAAGCGCCAGTGACCGGACCCGGATTGAAAACCGCTGCGATACTTTTGAATCCCGCAATGTGCGCGACCCGTTTGCGGATCTCGCACAAACCAGAGGCGTATCCGTGGATGACTTAAAAACGCAATATGCGGACAGAGCAAAGGATATGTACGCTTCCCGTGTGGAAAACAATATGCTGGCGGAGGCTAACCGGCTGGAGACACGCACCATTCCGGAAGCTAAGGAAGAACTTAAAAGTTTTCAGGAAGATTACAGTAAGCTTGATAAGCTGGAAACGGCAGTCAGCCGGGGAGACGCTTCTTCGGAGGATATGCAGCCGACGGACATTCAAAGTCTGAAAGCGGAATTGCGTACCGGCGTGGATGTTTTGCAGGACCGCATTTCAGCAATGGAAAGCCGGGTTGAACTGTTGCGTGACGTCCGTTCCCAGGTAAATGGTTCTACCATTGAAGACCGCTTTACCCGTGCCGCCACTACCGAAGATCATGCGGTGGGCCGCGCCGGGCGCATTGAGTACATCAGCAACGATACCGACAAAAAGATTGTTGACATGGTTGACCGGGGTACAGACAAAATCCTTGCCGACGTAGAAAAGTTTAATGCTGCCAACCCGGAATCTTCTGTCTCCTATGACCATGACAGCGGCGAGTTGTATAATCGGTTCGGAGTTTCCGAATCCGGAAAATATGACGAACGCTATGCCACGGTTGACAAATCGGAGCTGCCTTCCGACAGTCCGGATTCCATTCAGGAGCACATTTCCAAATGCGCCGACACGGATTTTGATAAATGGCAGGAATTTGAGAGTGATAAGCCGGAGCAACCGCAGGACGTTGAAAAACCAGAGCCCGATATGGAATCTTCTCCGCCTGAAACGTCTCAGCCGGATGTTGAACAACCGTCTGCAGTGGAGACGGCAACACAGCTTCCTGAAGAGCAACCCATCGAAACCGCTGGACCAGATGCGGCAACTGAAACCGAATTGCCCTCAAAAGCCGCGAAGGCCCCGGAGCTTGATGTCGGAGAGCAAATCGGCGTCTCCGCTGATGAGACGGTGCCGGAGCCGGAAGGCCAGATTGAGCCGGAACTGGAACAAATCTCAGTGGATGAAATCACCGATTTGGCTGCCATAGATAAAAAGGTTGGTCCGAATGCTGAGGATGAAACTCTGGCACAGGCTGTTGCCGCTCATGATGATGACACAGAAACTTCAGCCGCAGAGCCGGATAAACAAGAGACTTCTACGTCTGATGGCAGTGAAATGGAACGTGGTGTGCATGATGATATTTCGGATAAGGTTAAAGAAATTCTTGACGATTATTTTTCCGATACCGATGGGCTGATGTCCCCGGAAAACGATGTCATTCAGCCGATATCTGACTTATTACGGGAAGCTGGCATTGAGAACTATTCTCAGGTGTTTGATACTATTTCGGAAATTATGGCCGGGCAGATAGACGTACTCGACCATACTTCTAAATTTACCGATTTGGTAGAGGGCTTTATTGAAGTATCACCGGTCCCCGCTAACGCATACGAAGCCTTTGAAGATTCTATGCTGGAGGCAGGCGTGCCACACGAGATTTCGGATGCAGTGATGGAAGACATGCTCTCATTGGATAATCTCACAGAACCATTCGACATAGGAGCGGTCAACCTCACCATCGGAGAACAAGATCTTACGATTGATTCCACCGGGATATACGACGTCATTACTGGCGAACCGGCCGGCGGATTTACGGACGACCAGTCAGCCGACAGGTTCTTTGAGCAGGCCGACCAGTCACTTTATGAGCGCGGAGCCGATATGGAACTGCTGGGCACTAACATGGAGGTCAGCACTCCTGATTCAGTGGAAAGTCTTCAGCCTGATTTTGACATGCTTGGCGTGCCGGATGTTGTTCCAGGCGAGGAAGCGTTTGACGTGGGCGTGCCTGAAGCGCCTGCCGATATCCCCGGTGCCATTGAGGGCGTTGAAGCGGCGGAAAGCGCTGCGGAAGGCATTGAGGCGGCAGCTGCCGCGTTACTATAGAAAGGCGGATTTTTATGTGGGGCTATATTTTTATGTTTCTAGCACTGGTTGCTGGTACGTTATGTGGCATGGGCGGTATGCTTTTGTTGGCCGGCGGTACATCTTTAATACGTAAGCACAAAGAAAAATCCGAGAAAGAAGAGCAGGTAAAAAAGGCTGAGAAATCGCCTGAGACGGAAAAACCGGAAATTTTGGAACGACTGCTAACCCAAAAGCTACCATTTAAAGAATTCTCGGTTACGGATTTTAATTGCGCTGCGGACGGCCATGAATCTGATGAACACATTGTCGGCCGCCAGCGGCGGCAGGACAACGCGTATAATAATCTGAAATCGCGCAAATCAGACAAATAACAGAGACAGCCGTGCTTAATCCGGCTGTCTTTCATGATCCCAATTTTAATAATAGAGGGACTAGCCCTTGCTTCTTTATCCCTTTAGTCAAATCAAAGGATAAACTTTGCTACAATAAAAGTCACCTAACGAGGGTGGCTTTCGTTGCGTCCATGCCGGAAATATCCTTTAAATGGGGTTTGGGGGGATGTTTAGCAATCCAAATGTATGTAAAAATTACTTATTTTGTAATCCAAGGAATTGGATTACCTTGCTCCAATATTCCGGGCCCGAAAGGTGTCGTTTCTCCCGTTTCCGGATTAGTGGGTTGGTCAACTTGAAACAAATAACCGCTCTCTCCGTATCTACCGAATTTGCTTTGGTCGTAGTGTTCGCTATCCATACAGATGTTGACTGCTTTCAACGCAACCGCCACTTCTTTGCTTCCCTCGAAAAGCTCATGTTCCCATAAAAATTCACATTCGATATTTAAAAAACATTCTTTGATTCGCGGCGCGTTGACCTTTGAGGCTACCTCCGCCGTTAAGCCGGAAGCAGTAATTTCATCTGTTTCAAACTGATTATTACCAATCGTTTTAATACAGCGGTCATAAATGTCATTTGAAGGGAAATTTAACACACATACCTTCGTTTCTTTCAGTGATTGATACATATGCCCGCCTTTATCGACTTTTCCCATGATACAGATAAAGTTGTCAGCTCCGCCTCCCGCAAAGGTAGACCAAGATTGTAGACAGGCGTTTTCCTTACCGTTCGATTTCCAACCTGTGACGACGAATACCAACGACGGCATGGCTGTCACAAAATCATACCATGTCATATTACCGTAAGCTTCCAAGTATTGCTCAGTGAATTTCTCTGGCCTTTCAATAATAGAAATTTCCTTTTTCATTTTAGATCCCTTTTATTTCAATCATAACACAGCAAACGCGACAACATCGTGTCATGTTTGATAATATAAATTATACAATGATCATAATATATTGTATAGACGCGGAACAATCAAACAAAAGGGATACGCTTGCATTTGTCCCCCTTTTTCATTCATTACCTGTTTGCTGCTGCATTAAACAGTCAATTTTACCGGACTTCTTACCCCCTTCCTTATCGCAACCGTAATAATAGTGGTTTTAGCATACCGAGGTGTTTCCCAGCTAAATAGTGCATTTATTACCCCTCGGCTATCCTTGGCGCAAGCCGCGGGTTACTACTATATTGCATTAAACTTTGTCCCTTTAGATAGTCTTAACGCCGGATTAAATCCGGCTGTTTTTGCATATCCCCCTCCTCCTTCATACTATCTCCAGATTCTTATATAGACGACTGGAGATAAGGAGGATTTTATTTATGATACAAGTAAACGATACGGAATATCTCGCGAAACCCTTGATTCCGGACACAGTTTTTATCATTGAGGAAGAACACGTTTCAATCAGGAGTCCCTCTACCATCCATGCGGCGGTACAGCGGCACAAGCCATTATACAAAAATGAGCTTCTGGCGTTGTATACTCAGATTTTACAGCTGGCCAAAGAGCGCGATGTGCGGATTTCATACACCAAACACTACCGCAAGAAAATCAATACGCTATGGGATGAATATGAGAGCACCTGCACCTTATATGACAAGCTATTTTATCGCATCCGCAGTCAAGCGGAACTGGTTAGGTCACGAGGCCTGCATTACGGCACACGCGATGACATGGAGCTAGAAAAACTACAAGTTCTTTGCGCACAGTATGGTAAGTTATTTTATGGAGGAAGTATTGTTTCTCAGGTGATGGAAGTCTGCCAAGCACTGGAGCGGTATCAACAAGACTTTGGCTATCAGAGCTATGTAATAACGCAAATCTATTTATAGAGAAGGAGAAATACATGGTTATTGACGCACTGAGCATTCCGTCTTACAAGGGAGCTCATTCTTTTGAGTTAATTCCAGGCAAATTGAATGTGCTCACAGGAAAAATTGGCACGGGGAAATCCAGTGTGCTAGAGGCAATTCGTTTTGCACTTACCGGTATAACTGAAACCGAAGGATTGAAAAAGGCCGAGGTCGCGGTGAGGCTTCTGGGCGGTAAGGAAATACGCCGCACGGCAAACGGGAAATCCCGCACCGTCAAGGTGGAAGGAAGCACGACTTCCCAGGACAGCGTCCGCTTGTTACTGGAAGAAAGCACCAGCGTAAGCCTGGACTCCATGAAGGTGATTACATCAGGAAAATTATTGACCTCAATGAAATCCGGTAGCCTCAGCGAGTTTCTGATTACCAGCGGACTGATTCCCATGACATTGGATTACGCTACGGTTATTTCGTTGTGTACCGTGCCTCCGGCCGTTGCCCGTGTGCTTGCGAAGACGCTTCCACAAATGCCCGCCAAGTTCGGGCTGGATGATGTAGATGCGGCGTATAAGGCGATTTACGATTCTCGTACCGGGCTGAATCGTGAAATCAAAAGCACCGAACTGCGTGCCCGATTTGAGGGTGGCAAACCCACCCGCGCACTGGCTGATGTGGATCGAGACCTCATGGAGATTGCTAAAAGTGAGGAACGGCAAAACACCTATATAACCTTGCTTAGCAATTACAACGATGCGGTCGCCAGCATCCAAAAAATTCGAAGCCAGATTGCTGGGATAGAATCCAGAATCAAGGTGTCCACCGTAACATCTCCAGATGAGGAGGAACGCAAACAGCTCGCCGCCCAGGATTCTACGCTGCAACGTGAAATTGCAGAAAGAAAGGCCGGAATTGTGTCCCGCAGTAAGGAAATCGAAAAAGATAAAGTCATCATAGAGAAGCTGAACACCTCATTTTGTCCGTTGCACGACAAGTTGGTCTGCAATACAGATAAGACGATGATTCGCGGTGCAATGGAAGTGGTTCTGAAGCAATTGGCTGGTCTTCAGACCGAGGACGCTGCCAGAATCGAAGAATTAAAGAAACGCAGCAACGGTATTCAAGAGAAAATTAAACTATGGGACGAACAAAACCGCCAATATCAAGAACTCCGTAGACTGCACGATACCCGCAAGTCTTTGATGGAATCCATTCCGAAACTGCCGGATAAGCCGACGCCGCCGGAGAAAGAAACAGATAGGATCGCCGATAAGCAGCGACTTTCGAAAGAGCGGGCGTTGATTGAAGCGTTCACTCGTTCTCTCACCGCAAAACGCGAGCTTGCCGAATTGCGGAAGGAACTGGAAATCACCGAGGCAATACTAGGGATCCTTTCTCCAAAGAGCGGGCTCCGGGAGAAAATCATCATGAGTGTTTTAGAGCCGCTGGAGCAACACTGCAACCAGTTGGCGCAAAGCCTCCGACTGGATTTTCAAATCTCTATCCGCGTGGACAATGGTATTCATTTCTATTGCAAGCCCAAGGCAACAGTTGATTTCGTTGGCCTCTCTTCAGTTTCATCTGGAGAACAGGCACTGGCGACATTCCTCATTCTGGATATGCTCAACAGCTTGTCCGGTTTCCGGCTCCTGATGATGGACGACATGGACAAACTGGATGCCGATGCGTTGGATGAACTGTTGGCTGTGCTGACAGCAGATGAAATACGCGAAAGATATGATCATATCTTTTTGGCGGCTGTTGACCACAACGATACCTTGGCCACACTTCAGAAGTACGAGGGCATGATTGACCACATGATAAAAATGTAAAGGAGAAGATAATTATAGCAAATATAAGCGATGCATATGGCTCCATGTCTCTAAAAGGGACATGGACGCCTATTCTGATTGAAAAACTAAACGTCATTGCAAGTGAAATTTGGGCGACATGGTGTTACAACATTGAGCTCGATCCTTTCGAGCCCAACGCCGTGCCCAACGAACTGACCGCTATCTTTAACGGAAACGGATGGTGGGCTTTCAATTCTAACCTTGAGGCCCTTGGCAGATGGACGCTTGAAGAAACAAAAACAGAGTCGGAATTTGCCCTTGTTTACAATGATTTGATAAAAGGGATGCTGGAAAACGACCTGTCTATTGAAGTCGATTATTCCGACGAAGAAGCTGGATGCGGCGCCCTATACCGTGAAACCGGCGTCCTGTCATCTAATGGCGAAACGTTGGTGTACACGGTTTCATCCGAAGAGAATTTTGAACACAACTGGACGAACTACATGGATGTTATGGGCGACACAGACGGGTTCGATGAATTGGTTGAAAGTCTTTGCACTGCACTCGGTATTGAAAACGACGAGGATGATTTAATCGCAAGCTGGGCGGAAGCAAACACTTATCCGCACTGTTTTGGCTTTTATGAGCTTGATGAGGAAACCCAGACTAATTTTAGAAGACTGTTCGCAGTTAAAGCGGGCAATAAAAAAGGAGAAAAAGTATGAAAACAAAAACAGAAGAATTCGGATATATCGAGTTATCCGGAAAAGTTGTTATATCGGATCCCTGCTATGACCGGGATGTCTGGTGCATGAAAACGGATTTTCCTGTAAAACCGGGTCCATATAAAGCACAGGTTACTTACAGCGATGAAGGTGAATTCGGTGTTCGTGTCGCCGCTATTGCTCTGGTTCACAAAGAACATGAACAAATGACGCTGACAGGCTGGAAAAATATTGATGCTGATATTGGTGTTGACAGTGGACAATGTGGAATTTTCGACAATTCTATTTATCCGCAGGCAAAGGATCATCCGGATAACGCTTCGTTTTATGATGAATGTTGTAAGCTCACCCTGGGCAAGAAGCAGGCCGGAATACTTAAATCCCGGCGTGGCATCGTATCTTCCAGTGGCTATGGCGATGGATCCTATAATCTGCGTACAATTTGCCAAAACGATGAACATGTCGCACTGCTGCTGGACTATGACCTCATAAGCATGAAAAAAATTATGAATAGGCTGGTCTCGCGGCAAAAGAGCGATTGAAAAAAAAGGCATTTATGAGTGAATTCATTGTGAAAAGCATAAAAGAGGACACCGGATTCAAAGGCTTTGGTTTTTGCGATGAACTTTGTCCTTACTGCGAAAAAGAAGTGTTCAATATTCCATCAGACCGCATAAGCCTTTGTCCTCATTGCGGTGCGGAACTGTTTCCGTGCGCCGCCTGTGATAAACGCTGCTCTTGGGATCAGAAAACTCTCAAATGTTTGAGGTTTACTCATTCAAAGGCATTTATTGAAAGTCAGAAAGAAGACGAGGAGTAATCAGATGAAATTTTTCAAAGTTATCAGGAATAATGCACCCCCGAACCACTTTACGGTGTATATGGAAACCGGTGAACATAAGGAGCACTATGTCTGTGATTTTATTGCCGAGGATACGCCGAGAGCGCAAGCGGCCAACGAACTGGGGCTTACTCTGCGGTCACGGCTGCTCCGTAGCAAGGGCGAGTTCGCTATGTTGGAAGGGACAATTTTCAATCCACATCGGTTGTTGAATATCATCGTTAGCCTGAAGGCTTATGACGTAGAACGGTTCACCGGCAATGAATACCGGGACGGTCATGCGCTGTTGAAGATTGAGGCCGACGGTTGTATCAACCGGTATCTTATTTACAGTTCCAAGACCGTGGATAAACTGCTTGATAAGCTTAAAAAGTTGAAGAAATCATGAGGAGTGGAAAAATGCAGAAACCATTTTGGTCCGAGATAAAGGCAGACTATGATGAACTGGAAGCACAGGCGCCGACAGATGATATTGTCAAGTGCATTTGCGTTGACGCCTGGAGAACAGACGATCCTAATGAAGAAGGCCAGGTAATCGCAAAGGTAATTCTCACCAAAAGCGGCGATTGCGGCGTTGTTTATATCGACAATATAGCACAGTCAAATACACAAGCGCAGGAAGTCATTAAAGAAGTCCTCCAGAACATCAAGGTATAAAAAAATGGGCGGTTACTGCAAAAAAAAGCAGCAGCCGCCCGTTTTCATTTCATAGGTCTTTCCGACGTATCAAAAAGGTATTGGAACGATAACTTCCCTCATCCGAAATCCCCGCCGAGCCGTTCAAACTGTCAATATACTGTTTGCCCGCCTTCGACCGTGAGATAAACAGACTGAGATGCGTTTTGGTATACGCTTCCTTGGACCTTTCTGAGGCGCCCGTATAGGACTGGCTCAGCACCAGCATGGCGCCCAATTCATCAGCCTTGTTTTCTGCGAGACGGACAAACGCCTCATACACCGCATCCTGCACCTCGGGAGAAGCGCCGGCTGTGTAGGGTCTTTCCAAAAATAACACGAGCCGCTCTGATCCATTTTTGTATACACTCTGATTTTCGTCAGGTAGCGCCTCAACGTCAACAAAGACCAATGTTTCGGTTCGCTTGACCGGTGTCTCATCTTTGAAACGTCCCTTGGTCAGACGCAGAATCGCTCGGCCAATTGTTTTTCCGGCGATTTCGGCGTATAGGATTTTTTTATTGGTGTCGAAATTCGAAAGTAAGCACTCGCGGTACTGGCCGTCGATGTAACTCAAGCATGTTCGTTGCGGTTGAATTCCCAACAGCATAGTGCTGTGAAAATCATCATACTCAGCGGCGGATACACCACGCGTCTCCGTGGCAGTGTTTTTCTGCCAAAATGCTTTTTGTGTGTCGTTGACCGGGTAATCAACCTCCAGCGCCAGGTCATTACGGTAGTATTTCAAGGTTGAGAATTCGCCCATCAGCTCCGCTTTTACAATCCGCTTGAATGATTCACGCTGACTGTCGCTTAAGGAGCCATCGCTGTTGTTATAGTAGGTCAGTGCAATTTGCGCCCCGTCCTGTATCAAAAAACAGATGATCTGTTCACGGTTGCGCTCAACAAAGTCTTCGTCAAATCCCATCAGTGTACGCAGCCTGTTCCATGAGGGATCAATCTGCTCCAGATGCTGTTTAACTTCCTCCAGGTTTTTAAATTCCTTCAATTCATCCTGATTTCTCATAACAAGTGCCGTATCCAGTCTGTCCCGCATCTGCGGAATCAGGTGACCGGCCTTTTCATGAATCAACAATAGCCGGATGATATCAGACGCTTGAATGTTGTGGATATGGGAAAAATCTTCCCGGATACGTTTGTATAGTGGCTTTTCCGAAAGAACGGCCGCTAGGGCGGTTACTTCTTCGTCGGTATCCAGACAGGCAAGCAACCGTCTTTTTGCGATCTGCCGCAATGTCAGGAGCCTTTCATCCACTCTCCGAATAGAAAGCGAATTATAGAACAACGCGTAAAATCGAGGCAGCCCATATAAAGCTTTGATCTCCTTAAAAGTGTACTCCCGTTTTTCTAACCAATCCAAATCCAACTTTAATTCGTCCCTGCCATACCGAGGTTTGAAGCCGTATGTTAACTTTGCGAAGGCTTTTAAGTTCTTTGCGTTCAAGGTATTCAAATTGACGTACTGCGTATAAAATTCTTTGTTCAGCAGAAGTGAGCTTTCCGGCAGCGAAAGAAACGCATCTGCGTTTTCCTCAATTAACCGGATAAACGCCCGCTTTCCTGCGGACAGCGCATAAATGATGAGGTCTTCCTCCGCATCGCTTAAATCCGTCAGGTCAATCCCTTTGAGAGCTTTGCCGTAAAGAAGGGACACATAGGCGCTTTTGCTCTGCATTGCTTGTTCGCGTTCTTCAGAAGAAAGCGGTGCCAGGCGGTCAGGTAAGACCGACAATTCCTGGAACGAACAGTTTTCGCACCACCGCTCCAAAAAGAGTTCCATCGTTTCCGCTTGCCCCAACAGTGCCTTAATAGCTTGAAATTTGTCGAGCGCCTCCCTGGGATTTTCCTTTACCTTTTCAAGCTCATACACGATGAGGTAGGTTTCGTTCGCGTGCAGGAACAGAAATTCAGCCACTTCCTGAAGAGCGGGATCCGCCGCAAGCATTTCACAAACTTCGGTTGAAAGGTTGTTATCCGAACGATCTGTTGAATTGTTAATGTATCCTGAAAGATATGGCTTACAAAACAATGCTCTTGCCGCCGGTGACAGTTCAAAGAAATCGCGGTGTCTGCAAAAGGCATTAAGGTTGTAGATGATATTTTCCCTGTATTCCTGTTCCGGTTCAAAGCTTGTAATAAACGGAACGATGGCGTTGTCGGCCAATTTTGTTTCACTAAGCACTTCACGGATTCTGTGAAACGGGTAATTTGTAATGCGTTGCCCGATTGCTTGCATATTCGTTATAATGATAGACAATCTTTTTGACGGCAAGCCTTCCATCGTCGGCTGAAGCTTTTTCAATAAAGCAGGGAAAGCCTTATTGGTAAGTAACTCCCGCTGCAATACTTCACTATTCTGATAAAGTTGTTTAGGCGGCGAGAGAAGAACGGTCGACCGGATACGGTTCAATAAATCCGTTTCAGGGAACTCCTGAGTAAACATCCATTCAAAACCGCTCGCTTCTACCGCCAGAGTGGTCTGCAATCGCTCTAAAGTCTTCATCATGCTGCCTCCTCTTCCTCTATCGTTTCTAGGTAAGTCTTGATTCTCGGCAGGCGCAGAGCGCCCGTATTTGTCAGTACATTGCAAATCTTGAAAAAGCAAGATAATTCCTCCTTTGTTAAGGCTGCTCCAGCCTTTTTATGAATTTGATCAAAGGAATCACTCACCAACTGATGCGCGGTTTGCTGTTCACCGCTTCGGTAAGAATATCGGTATTCTTTCAAAAATTTGATAACCGACCCGTAGGTACCGTCAAAAAGCTCTTCAAATTTTCCTTGAATCGCTTTTATTTGCTTCTCTTTGTATAGTCGCTCCTGTTCCAGCGCTTTCGCTTTTTCTGCTTCGGCTTCCGCCTGCAATTCAGCTTCTGTCAGAAACTTTTCTTTCAGTAACTGGGTTTCACGGGAGTCCAGCGCTGACGGCTTATTATTCATAATCGTGATGTACAGACTGCGAAGTTCTTCCTGTGTAAACAGTGAGGAGACGAATTCATCTGTCAGCACGCAGATCACGAAATCGATATAGTCTGAAGTTTTATTGAGATAAACCCATGTATCTAACCAGTCTACGATTAGCCGGTTTTCTTCAGGCGTCAAAAACTTCCGCTGTACGGAGAGAGCTTTGCGGCTGTTGTTCCAATAGGAATAGGCTCTCCGGCCTTCATATAAATCATTATTGAACCTTAAAGAATAGGATTCGAATATCTCGGAGATTTTTTCCTGCTCGTATTGTGAAAACAGCCACCGGAAGAATTCAAAAGCTTCCTGGCTCTGAACTCCTTCAATAAACCTCCAGATGCTATCGGCCATGATTTTGCCATAACTTTTCCATAGACACATCTCGAACAGATCCTGCAATGCTACAGCTTTACTTTTTACCAGCATGGAGAATTCATCTGGCCGGTAGCTTCTTTCTTCGTCAAAGGTTTGGATATATGAGATACCGGTCAGACGTTCAAAAACATCCATGCGGGCTTGCACTTTCTTTTTCGTCAAAGTTCCTGTGCGGTAATCGGCTAAGATCTGGCTGTCAAAGAAGTCACGGTAACGATCATTAGGAAGTTCCGCTGCGAGCACATCCCATTTGCCATCCAAAATATCGAAGGTGAAAAGCTTGCTGTTTTTTACCATTTGGGATAGCTTGATGAATGTCTGCGGACATTCGCACTTGGTATCAACCTCAATGGCGCTCAGGATTTTTTTAAACCCATAACATTTGATCGGGAACGTTTCAAACCGGCTCAAAGTTGTGTGCAGCAGTCCGTAGGTGTCCTCCGCGTGCGGGTTGGGGTCGCTAATTATGGCTTTACAAAGAGAAACTGCAATTTTTTCCGTAACCATACCATGCGGATCCACTCTGTTCGGCACATACGCATACAACGGTATCACATAATTTGCGTATACAATTTCCAGCGGTGTATAGCCGGCGGAAAGCAGCGTTTTGAACTGCGGGCTGTCTTCCTTTACAAAAGAAGCCGGCAGAGAAGCCAGCGCTTTGAATAGCGATGCATCCTTTTTTCGGTCTTCCTTAATAGTAGAGTACAACCGGCGGATCAGCCAGCAATAAAGCCCGATGTTATGAATCACCGGGATCGTCCGGTCGGCGCCGAGCAGCCGAATCAGCTCCGCTTTCATCTGCGTGTAGCCAATTTCAATCTGTGGGTACAGCGACAAGAAAAACAAAAGCTCCTCCGTCTTACCAAACGGTTTAACCTCCCTTTCGGTTAACCAGACGCTCTGACCTTTCTGAGCCATGTCAATCAGATAGAGGGCGCCGTTCAGATAGACATCATTTCCGGCGAAATCCCGCACCTTTTTAATGAAATCCTTCTGCTGTGGGCCCACAAACATATTGGCCGAGAGCATAGGCTGGCTATAAGCCAACGCCAGTGCGATGGTACGCAGATCCCGCTCATTTGAGCCGAACCGTTCTTCATACCGCTCCAACAGCTCACCAAAGTAACGAAAATTGTATTTTTCTTGAAAGTCGGTTCCGCTGGTCTCGTTATACCAGATAACTCGGTCGGCCAGTTCGCTGCGTATTTCGTTTTTTTCCGATAACTGCATATCGGATACCAGCAGCACAAACTCAATAATGTCATTAAACAGACTGATATTGACAATCTGTTCAAACACTTCACAGCGTACTAAATCAGCTATTGAATTTTCCACGTTTACCTCCTTAAATCTTTCAGGCTGCCGCGGTAAACCGCTGACAGCCCTTTGTTTTGTGCGTTTGCCATTTGATCATCACAACGCTGAAGCTATCAGTTCCATATGAAATTAGGCTCCGTTCGTCAACACATGATTCTGGAGGTAGTATGAATGCCGGATATGAAGGACAGCAAATCCGAATAAAAAGGCCCGGTTGGCCATTGACAAACCAGAGTACCTGTTCAGCCGCTTTCGCTTTGATAAGACGAATGATCATAGGTTTCCTCCTTGAGTTTTCCGATATCCTGGAGATAAATCTTTCTCCGCTTCATCTTTTCATGAGGCTGAAAACAGTATGCCGAAAGCATTGCACGGCAAAAAACAGTTACTCTCAAAAACATTTAAAATCTTTCTGCCGTAAATTCAAAAACAATCATACTATCTCCGAAGGGAACCTCCCTTCCAAATGGCCCACGGCGATTTGGGCGCGAAAGGAGATAACTAATGGTATGAATTCAGAAAAAACAATGGATTGTGTCAACCAGGTAGACCTAAGAGGCGCAATCGTCCACAAATTCCGGGCGAATAACTGGTTAGTTCTTACGCTGGCTGCATCCTCCAACTCTGCCAACCGTGATCATCCGAAAATTTTCTGGTATGATGAACTCGCAGATGAGGTGGACAGATCCTATCAAGTCGGAGACCGCGTTGAGATTGTCGGAAGGCTCCGCACAAGCAAGGCATTTCCTGACGCGACAATTGTCGGGGTAAGTATCACCCCTTCTACCGGCTGGTTCGATGCTAAGTTCGGCAAGGGAGGCGGCTATCAACCGGACAATAACGAGGTACTGATCAAAGGCGCTTTTGTCCGAACGTATCACCCTTCTGAAAACGTGAGCATTGTTACATTGAAGCTGGTGATGGATGACGGGTATACATACTTTCCGCAGGTTACCTGCTTCGGACGCCAAGCAATCCGCGCCACTGAAATCAACGAGGGCGCAACTGTTTACATGGTTGCCCGTATTCAAACCAATAAAAGAGAGTCCGAAAAGGGACCGCAGTATTATCAGAGCATTGTCTGCCGTAATATGCGCGTCTCCTGAAAATAAATACTGAACGTTCCTGCGGCGCCGAGCAGGGGCGTTTTGGTTTACATGGGTATAAATCATTCTATTGCCGAGATGATTCGCTGACGATGGGAGCGTTAATACAACACAAACATCGGAGGCGGCATAAATGCGAAGGTGCCGAAGGTGAAAAGGGATCTCTTTTTGACGAAGTCATTAATAGCGAGATTCTTTACGGTTTCGTATGCACCGCTCAATTGCAGATGATGAGAAATATGATTTCGACAGCTTTACAGATGATCTGCAAAAAGTGGTGCCCCCGGAGATGCGAATATTATTATGGAAACCGGCTATGAAAAGCTGCGCTATGTTTATGGCACGGCTATCATCGTTACCAGCGAAACAACGGAAAGTATAGATTTTACCCGACTGACACTGCAAAAAGCGTCTGAGGTCTTGAGAAATTCGGATTATAGCACGCAGATTGAATATTGAGGAGAATTAATATGAACAGAATTGATTGCTTAAAATGCGAGCGTTGGCACGATACCTTTGGATGCAAATACGGCTTCCGCTGGGCGGCCAACGCCGGCGGGCGCGGTGTGGACTGCAAAGAGGATGTCTGGTTCTGCCAGGATTATGAAGAAAAGCAAGAGGAGAATAATTGATGAACGAAAAATATGAATATTGGATTGAAGGGCTTTTTAAAACGCAAATTCTTAAGGTGACCTGCCAATCTATCGGCAGCGGCAGCTTTTGGCGTCGCGGAACGTCTGAAAGTCTGCATAGGAAAGAATATCTATGGGAGATAAGCTCATGAGCGAAGAATTGTTTGCAGAATTTATCATTGATATGCTGTTCGTCTTCGGGTTCATCGGGCTTATCTGTCTGCTGGACTTTGTCGCCGAACACCTGATTCCTGAACATATCATGGATAGAATTCTGGAAAAGGTCTTCGGTGTGTCACCGGATGATATAGAATGAAAAACACAAGGAGGATAAATGGACGCGAAACATATTATTTGCCTGAAGATTGGCGGTGAGTGGTATCAAACCCCCGTCATTTACTCTGAGGAAGAGTTTAAAGCGCTGATGGATCTGATTGGATGGGATGTTCCGTTTGATATGCGGATTTACCATTTCCACGGCAAAGAGAATGAGTGCAACTCCGTGATGCGGGAGCGCCGTCATATATCTTTGGATATTGAAGCCTTTTTAAAAAGCCATGTGGAAAAGCCATACACTGTGCTGGATACTCGTATGAATCGGGTGATGCAGGTCAGGAGGCAGCTTGGACGGTATGCGGTTGCCTACTGTGAGAAAGCCCAAGCCCATTACATTGTTGACCTGGACGACACAGAGAGGTACCGAAGGGTATCACAATATATAGCGGTTCCAATCAATTTTCGGACCGCCGCCGAATTCGTTAATGCTCACCACCGACACAACATTAGCCCACAGGGGCATAAGTTTTCGGTGGCGCTGGAAGCTGACGGCGAAGTAGCGGGCGTGGTGATTGCAAGCACACCAAAGGCAAAGACATATAACAGCCAAACACTGGAACTCAACCGGGTCTGCGCGAAGCCGGAATATTACAACTGTTGCAGCAAGCTGATTTCCATGGCTGTCAATATTGGCAAGACAATGGGATATCGTACCTTCATCAGCTATATCCTCATGGATGAAGGCGGTGCCAGTTTAAAAGCGGCGGGGTTTGAGTTTGCTGGTTACACCGAAGATTCAAAGGGATGGGACCACCCGTCCCGCCCTCGCAAGATGCCGGAGCGGTATCCATTGGGTCGCAAGAAACGATGGATATATCAGATTTAACATTGGGAGCTGGAGTTGTTCCCTCTATTACACTGATCTTATTTTTCCATATGGCTATAGAACAACATATTTTATGCGGTTGGCTTGTCAATCTAACCGCAAATACATTATACAAGGAGAAAAGATATGATATTAGACGGAGTCAATGTCGATCCGGAAATGCTTTATACTAAAGATTGCCTTTTGGAGATGCTGGAAGAGGGCGGCGGAACAGACCGCGCACTCGCAGAATTTCGTGATAAAAATAGAAACACTTTCGGACAGGAATTGATTTGGCGGTATCCTATCTCAGATGGCTTCAACGCTGGTACGTTTCTGCTTCCGGTGCAGGAAGGATTTCTGAGCATCCCGTTTAACGAGATGACGGCCGATGATTATGAAATCCTGGATTTGGACGAAGCAAGGCTTATGACGGCTGAAGAACTGCAATATCTCTTTGAGAATTGGGTAGACTTTTCCGCTGGGCTGACCATTGTCCTTCGTGAAATGCTTCGCGCTGAAAAGAAGATTAATAATTAAGCAATAACCTATAATAGAATCAAGCACTTCAAGGCGTTATAAAAAGATGATAAACCCAGAAAGCGGAGGCGTGGTCCTCCGCTTTCTGCATATCCGTCCCTTTCATCATACTACATTCAGAATGCTAAGAAAGACGAATGGAATCTTAATGGAATCTTTTTATATTTGCATTCGCAGAAAACAAGACTGGAGGGATACTATGTGGAAAAAACGCGATGATTCAAAGATATTGGAAGACATCATACGCCGCAATACAGGACAATCCATTGACTGCGTTCTGCATCCCCGTCATGACTCGCGGATTGCCAATCTTGAGCAGGCCGCTGCATTGATCCGGGAAGCTACCAGACGAAAAACGCCCATTACCATTGCGGGCGATTACGACGCTGACGGTATCACCGGATCAGCGATTCTCTGCCTCACTCTGAAGGCTCTTGGCACAAACGCCGATGTCCGGCTTCCCAAACGCTTTACTGAAGGGTATGGCATCAGTATGACCATGCTGGACGGTATCACTGAGGGGCTGCTGATCACAGTTGACAACGGCATCACTGCCGTGGAGGAAATAGCGGCCAAAGCCAAAGGCTTGCAGGTGGTAATTCTCGATCACCATATTGCCAGAGAGGACGGCTTACTGCCTGAAGCTGACGTGCTGGTAAATCCGCACGTTCTCCCTAACGGAGAATTCAGCGATTACTGCGGCGCCGGGCTTGCTTATAAACTGGCCTGCCTGCTGCTGGAGGACGAATCGCTGTTAGAGCAGTTATGCGCTTTGGCGGCGATTGGCACCGTCGCGGATGTGGTTCCTCTTAAAGATGATAACCGCAGCATCGTTCAGAACGGACTTCACGCCATCAATCAGGGCAACTGCCCCCAGGGGCTGAACGAGCTTCTGAACCAGCTCAACCTGTTTGACGTAGATGAAGGTGATATCAGCTTTACGATTGCGCCTATTCTCAACGCCGCAGGACGTATGCACGATGACGGTGCGATACGTTCATTCAAATTACTGACAGAATCCGGCAGCGTATCCAAGCTTGCCGAGGAATTAATCCGTATCAACGAGGAACGGAAGGCTGCACAGCAAAACGGATTACAGGTGGTTGAGAATATGATTGCTGAAAACTGCTTATACGGCGACCGTGCTCTTTTAGTGTATTCTAACGGACGAGAAACTACTCCGATCCCTGAAGGAATCGCAGGAATACTTGCCGGACGCCTTTCGGAACGTTATCAAGTGCCGGCTTTTGTGCTCACGTCTTCCGGAACAAAAGGGATACTCAAAGGGAGCGGCCGTTCCTATGGGAACATTGATATCAAGGCACTTTTGGATTCGGCGGCTTCTTTACTGGAGGCCTATGGTGGACACCCAAAAGCCGCCGGACTGTCTGTTCGAGAAGAAAACGCAGAATCGCTTCGCAGCTTTCTCAATGAACGGCTTGCTGAATTGCCGGTAACTACCGATAACACGGACACATTGTTTTATGACATGGAAGTGAAAGCGGCGCAATTGCCTTCATTGATAGAACAACTGGCAGCATTTGCTCCCTTTGGGGAAGGCAATGAGCGACCGGTCATTCTGATTCGCAACCAGCAGCTTTATCCACGGCAGCGTCGGTTTTTTACCTATATGGGAAGAGAAGACCAACACATCAAACTCTATTGCGGCAACAAACTCGCCGCCGTAGGTTTTGACCTTGCCCCAAAATATATAGAATGCGGAGAACCAATTTGCCTGGACCTTATCGGAACTGTATTCGTAAATAAATACACAGATCCTATGGGGCGGCGGATCAAAGAAACACAGCTGCGCATTGACGATTTACAGAAATCCGAAACCGCGGCTTTCTCATCGCCACTGACAGCTAGTGTTAATGCACGCTTAAAAGCACTGGAGGATACGGCATGAGCGACAATGAATTAAGAAGAGTGAATTACCCCAAACAAGTTTACAGTGCCAAGAGGGCGAGTCTCGTCTTTGGCGTTGATAACTTTCTAAGCACACCACAGAAGCGGGATGAAGTGCCGTCGTTGGAAATGCACAGCCCCTTCTCCCGCTATATTGCCACGATCATTGATAAAAGCGGCCCGAAGGTGCAAACGCCCAAGGCAAATATTCCTGCCGGCGACGTTCCCGGTATCGTGGAAATCGGAAAAGCCGCCATGCGGGAGCATCTTAGCTATTCCGGCGAGGAAACGGCGGCTACCTATGATGACGAACGCCCTTCTGCCTATACACAGACCATCCCATTCGGGATTTTCAAAGGAAAATCACCCGCTGCGGTGCTACTGGAAAATCCTGAAAATAAGACTGAACTGGCGAAAACCTGTGAGATTTTTCAAAAAAATGTCAGCAAGTATCCGCAGAACCAAAAGCAAATTGATGCCATTAACGGCGCATTGAAGCTGCTGGCCACAGATTTGCTGAAACAGGAAGATGCCGCGCAGATGAAAACAGGTATGATGACTGTCTATAATGTCAGTCATAAGTACATGTCGGACACAAATGCTCAGGGGCACAGGTTGTTTTATGGTATGAGCATTGAGTGCTGGTACGGCAATAACTACCCATGGGTGATTACCATCGAAAATTTCTTCGCGCCCGGTCTTCAAAACGCCAAAGGCGGCCTTACACCGAAACTGGACGAAAAAAACAGCTGTGCGAAAGGCGTTATTCGGCTTAACGATATGGAGTGGAGTCAATTTATGATCCGCCTGGAATTAGATCTGAAAAACTTTGAAGCAATGTGGTACAGGGATATGTATAAGGAAGCCGTGACAATTGATACCGCTCACAGGGAAGCCCGAAAGGCAGAGCAGGAACAAAAAACCAGTGCAGCATAGGAGGTTAAACAATATGGATTTTACACAAATTAGCTTAAACGACTTTGTGGCAAGACTTTTAATCTATGCGGAAACATTCGGTGGTTGTGAATTATCTTCCATCGGCTGCCGAAGCGACAATTATCATATTGTCTTTCTGCGTGATGCGCATAGGCGCGAGCACCGGCTGGAAATTCCCATGTATCGGAGACAGGTGGACGCAGAAATCAATTCGGTTTTTGCTACCCAGAGAGAGCATGAGCAATTCATGCTCCTTTCTTCCTGCGACTGGGAATTGGATGTGCCGAAGGTGTTTGACTCTGTGGAAGATGCCATTGCGGAAGTGCTTCGCAACGTCGGCGCGGCGCTTCATTTGACGCCGTCGGCGCTCATGACTCCTGAGGAACGCAAAAAAATCAATCCGCTCAATCAGTTTGACATCACGCACAACAAGGCCTGGGTAGATCGGTGGTCACAGTATAACTGGCGAATCTGCAAGGTCACCCTTGAAAATGGCAGAATTGCACGTTGTGAATAGGAGGAAAATATGGAATAATTCATGCTAATAAGCATACACGAACGGGATATGGATTCCCCGCAACATTATTATAAGGAGACTAACAGTATGGGAAAATTTACTTTGGACTGGATTCTCAGTAGAGATGAAAAGTTCAGATATCAAATGCTGGGTCGAATGAGAAGCGATTGTGATTACTACTTAGGAAATGGACAAATTTATGGGAATCATCTTTGGGCGGGAAATGAAGTGGATCAGATAGATTATATGAAATGCCTCTGGAACAGTTTTGCAGAAGATAAAAAACCGGAATGGCTAACATGGGAGCAGATATTGCAGTATGAAAGAGATATGCTCAAAAATTCATAACCACAAATCTTTATGAAAGGAACGTATGCTTATACTATAGGTATATCATACAAGCGAACAACATGATTGAATTACAGGGAAAATGCAACACCGCCAAGGTGTTTACCGACAATATTGAACAGGAAGCAATCTCTCAGGTCATCAACCTGCTCAATCAGGAATTTACGCAAAACAGTCAGATCCGCATCATGCCGGATACACACGCCGGCGCGGGCTGCACCATCGGCACCACCATGACCATTACCGATAAAATTGTGCCTAACTTGGTTGGCGTAGATATAGGATGTGGCATGGAAACGGTAGTGCTGAAAGATAGGCATGTCGAACTACAAAAACTCGACAAGGTGATACATGAATATATCCCAGCTGGTTTTGCTATTCGTCAAAAGCCCCATCGGTTTTTGGATCAGATTGATTTATCAGAATTGCGTTGCTATAAGTATGTCAACATCCAACGCGCCGAATTGAGCATCGGCACTTTGGGCGGCGGCAATCATTTTGTCGAGCTGGATCGCGATGATGACGGAAGGCTTTATTTAGTTGTCCATTCCGGAAGCCGGAATCTAGGCAAAAACGTAGCGGAATATTATCAGAAAGCCGCGGCAAAAGATTTAGAGAAACGCCGCAACGACGTTTCCAAGCTGATTCAAGAATTGAAGGCACGGGGACGGGAAAAAGAAATTGAGGCAGAGCTTCGTAAACTGAGCCATGCGAAGGTGGACAAAAACCTTGCCTTTGCCGAAGGACATCTTTTTGATGATTACATCCATGATATGACTATTACCCAGCAATATGCTATGCTTAATCGAAAGGCAATCGCACAAGATATCATTAAACAAATGGAATTTAATGTAGAGGACTACTTTACTACCGTTCACAACTACATTGAGATGGATTCAATGATCCTTCGCAAGGGCGCCATTTCGGCCAAAGCCGGTGAGCGTGTGCTAATCCCTATTAACATGAGGGATGGCAGCTTGATTTGTGTGGGAAAGGGAAATCCAGATTGGAATTATTCCGCACCTCATGGTGCCGGTCGGCTGATGAGCCGCAGCGCCGCCAAGCAGAGTATCACGCTTTCGCAGTTTCAAAAATCTATGGAGGGGATTTACTCCAGTACGGTCAACCGTTCCACTATTGATGAATCGCCCTTTGCTTACAAACCTATGGATGAGATTATCGCAAACATTGGCGACACCGTGGATATAGTGAAAACAATTCGGCCTATCTACAATTTCAAAGCAACGGAATAAACAAAGCGAATGTGAAAGAGGACAAAAAACAGGGGTCTGAGATATTCAGACTCCTGTTTTTTTATCTATAGCATGGGAGGAAAACGATTGTATAACAAGAAAAAACGTGGGATTTATCCGGCTATCGGTAAGGCCGATTTTGCAAACGTAGCTTTCTGCATATCATTGAAAAAGAAATGGTCGGACGCGGAAGTGCGCAGCAATTTTGAAGTTGAGAAGGACAAGTTTATTAACATGACTTTTCTAAACAGCGAGTGGCTGCATTACGCGATCCTTAATAAAAAAATCGGGAATTTTATCATAAACGGCAAGTCAGTGAGTTACGCATATGCGGTTCGCTACATGAAGCTGGCGTATGAATATTTAAAAAAGCGGGAAACCGGAGAATTGGCGTTGAGGCTCCCGTACGTTATATTTGTAAGGGGCCTCTTCATTTTTGGAAAATATGTAATCATTCATACTATCTTCACGAGGTGATTGCAATGAAACGTATTCTTATCATTTTCTTAGCGCTGCTCTCTACATTTATTTCGATATGGACAGTAAAAGCGCAAACCCCGTCAAGCCACCCGGAGGCAAGCGGTGGTTACGCTGCCGATGCATGGATGGGATATGACGGTACATCTGAAGTCAGCCCCGAGTGGATTCTTGATCCGGAGATCCCCGAAAATTATCTACCGGTGCCAGGACGTAAGGAGTTGTATATGGTAATCGATGCCGATGGCCGCATCACTGGCTACCGTCAGCGTACCCAGCAAGAAGACGGTTCCTGGCTTTGGGCGGACGTCAATCCCGATATTCCGGAAGATTACGAACCGGTGCCGGGACTTAAAGATGTCTACAAGGTCACGTCGGCGGACGGCAAGGTTTCTTATTTTAAATATATTCGCAATGAAGACGATACCTTCGCTTTCATCCCGGTTGACCAGTATGGAAACCCTTTAACCGAAACGCCAAGCGGCGATGAAATCCCAGCAAACTATCAGCGTATTACCGGCAATATTTATGCCGTCCTAAATGAGTATGGGGTTATTGTGGAGTAT
>Ga0153996_1000124_pt1 | contig 40801 bp, 45 predicted proteins | sample TSNC080MetaG_FD_104728 | JGI IMG/M metagenome (GOLD analysis project Ga0153996, IMG submission 104728) | Attine ant fungus gardens microbial communities from North Carolina, USA - TSNC080 MetaG | ecosystem: Host-associated > Fungi > Mycelium > Unclassified | place: USA: North Carolina, Lumber... | reverse complement strand
GAATGTGTCTGCGAACACTTTTGTTGAAAGCTTTACTCGCAAAGAATTAGGTTCGTACATAAATATAGAAACCTTAGAAGGTATCATGACTGCTAGTATCGGAGATTACATTATCAAGGGTGTACAAGGTGAAATCTATCCATGCAAGCCAGATATATTTGAACAGACTTATGAGGAGGTGATTGAATGAAAAAACCAAGTAAAAAAGCAATACAGAAAATGAGTGATGCTTTATGCGATATAGATCCATTACTTGTTTTAGAGTTTGACAATTATCAAAAATACGTAGATGAGCTAAGCAAAGAAAGAGATTACTATAAATCTCTGTATAAGGACTTGAAAATCTGCAAATAAAAAAGGTGGGGAATCGATGGACTATGAGAAAAAAGTGGAATTTTTAAAAAGCTATCAATATCATGAAGATAGAATAAATACTTTAGAAGTAAAAAAAGAGCGGTATGAAAGCATGAGAGACCGTGTAGGAGGCTCGATAGCAAGAACACCAGACAATCTTAATGGAAATGGTTCTTTTCCTACCGCTATAGCAGAGATTGAGAGAGTATTGAACAATTTAACAAGTGAAATAAAAAGGGCAGAGAAAGCTAAAAACAGAGTAATTAGAGCTATTGATACTGCACCTAATGCAGATTATAGGAGAGTTTTATGGCATAGGTATGTTGGCGGTCTAACATTAGAGCAGATTGCAAGAACAATGCCTTATAATAGTCGCCATCATGTAAGTGTCGTACATAAAAAAGCTGTGGGATCTATACGAGTCGTAACAAATCGTAACAAATAATGTGTTATTATGATAGTGTGGATTTATGAAGAAAACCGCATACGCATTCTCCTCCTTGAGAATATAGAAAAGATGCTATATGCAATAGTGTCTTTTTTTGGTATAATTTGGGAAAGGAGAAGGATGAAAAATGACAATTGATAGAAAGAAGATTATTTATGCAATTTTAAAAGAATTAAATAACGGAAATAAACAATTTGACAATGAGAGCTTTAACGTTGAGAAAGACATATATCATGATGTTATTAAAGCAATTATTAATGCAAATTATGCGGAAAATTTTAAAATGTCGGCTAGTAGTGATTCAGGAGAAATATTTGATGTTTGGTGTGATTATGCTTATATTACTGTAGAAGGCATTGAATTTTTAGAAAGAAATAGTACTTGGGGAAAAGCATATGGCGGTTTAAAGGAATTCGCGTCTTGGATTCCAGGACTATAATAAACATGATTAAGCACCAACTAGGTGGATACAGAAAGGCTGGAGTTATATGATAGTACAAACACATATTAATAAATTAATTATCGCTTTGAAAATAAAGTATGGGCAACAGTATTTCATCAATCAGAGTCAGTTTTATTCTGAAAAGCTAGATAAAACATGTACTAAATATACTCTTCATACTGGTAAACCAAAAGAAGGGGAAGAATTTTATAGTAAGATGCAATTATTAGAGCATCTTATTTTTATTTATAAAAGAAACGAGGTGGAGGTCGATGGCAGAGCAAAAGAACATAAGCCCCAAACAGAAGAGGGTAGTACATGAATGGATTCAAAATGGTTTCAGTGCAACAAAGGCTTACCGAGAGATTTATAATTGTAAAGATGATATAGTTGCAGCCGTTAATGCCTCTAGGATGTTTAAGAAAGAGTGTGTGCAAGAGTATCTTGGAGATTTAATGCAAACCCTTGAGACTATAGAAATAGCTAATACAAGTGAAATTCTGATGTATTTGACAAAAGTGATGAGGGGACAAGAAAAAGATGCATTTGGATTAGATCCTGGACTAAGAGACAGAAATCAAGCTGCAGAGTTACTCGGAAAAGCGAATGGTATTTTTACTCAAAAACTAGACCTGAATGCTACTGCACAAGTCATCATAGTAGAAGATATAGAAATAGATGACGACGAAACAGAAGAATAGTAAAAAAATAAGTTTAAAGAAAGCAGTCGGTAAAGGGTATAATCGCTTTTGGCACTTTAAAGGTCGATATCGAGTCGTTAAAGGATCACGTGCTTCTAAAAAATCTAAGACAACTGCTTTGTGGTATATCCATAACATGATGAAGCATCCAGAGGCAAATACATTAGTTGTTAGAAAGACTTATAGAACGCTTAAAGATTCATGTTTTACAGAACTGAAATGGGCAATTAATCGCTTAGGTGTCAGCCATAAATGGGATGTTAAGCAATCTCCATTGGAGATGACATACAAACCGACTGGACAAAAAATCTATTTTAGAGGGTTGGATGATCCTTTAAAAGTAACCTCAATTACGGTTGATTGGGGTTTTTTATGTTGGATGTGGATCGAGGAAGCTTATGAGATTCTAAATGAAGATGACTTCAATATTTTAGATGAATCAATTCGTGGGGAAGTGTCTCCAGGACTATTCAAACAGATAACTTTAACATTTAATCCGTGGAATGAACACCATTGGATGAAAAAAAGGTTTTTCGATGTTGAGAATGATTCTGATATTTTAGCAATCACAACAGACTATAGGATAAATGAATGGTTGGACGAAGCCGATTTACGAGTATTTGAACGTATGAAACGAGACAATCCTCGTAGGTATCAAGTTGCAGGATTAGGAAACTGGGGAATTGTTGACGGCTTAGTATATGAGAACTGGGAAGAACTTGAGTTTGATTTAGAAGAAATAAAGAAAATAGCTAAGATTCAGTCAGCATTTGGATTAGACTATGGGTATACGAATGATCCATCGGCTTTCTTTGCAGGTATGATAGATGTTGAAGGTAAAACAATATACGTATTTGATGAAATGTACAAATATGGCTTATCAAATGAAAAGATTTATAAAAACATAGTAGACATGGGTTATCGAAAAGAAACAATTAGGGCTGAAAATGCAGAACCAAAATCAAATGATCGCTTAAAATATTTAGGTTTATCCAGAATTAAATCTGCAAAGAAAGGAAGAGATAGTGTAAATAACGGAATTGACTTTATACAAGATTATAAAATAATCATCCACCCCAGGTGCGTTAACTTCTTGACAGAAATTAGTAACTATACGTGGGATGTAAACAAAGCTGGTAAAAAAATTAATAAGCCTATTGATGATTTTAATCATTTAATGGATGCGATGCGTTATGCATTTGAGCCATTTAGTAGTAAACCTAAAATTGAAATATTGGGATAGAAAGGGAGTGGTAAGATGGCTATTGAAAACTTGTTTGGACCAAACCAAACAGATCAAATATTAGCAAGGTTAAGAAACTTTGTAGGACAATCAGGAATGAAGGATAAAGATATACTTGAAAGCGAGATACTGGTATTTCTAAGGTCTTTTGAACGAATAAATGCTATTAAGTCTTTTGAATATTATAAAAGTAAGACAGATATCCAACAGAAGCAAAGACTTTTAAATGGCAAAGAATTAATTGGGCGATCAAATGTGAAGCGTGAACGATCCGTTTACCGAAAGTTTGTTAACCAAAAGATAGGATATCTATTAAGTAAAACACCATCAATAACAACTGAAAATGAAGAATATCAAAAACAACTGGATGAGGTTTTCGACACTTCTTTTCTTGCTCAATTTGCAAGGTTAGGAAAGAATGCTATCTTAGGCGGAACGTCTTTCGTGTATGTTTATATTGATGATAAAAAGAAGATTAAATTTAAAGTGTTTGATTCGCACACATTTAAACCATTTTATGCAGATGAGGAACACTTGGATTTGCTCGGCGGTGTTCGCTTGTATAGGACCATTGAATATGTCAATAAGCAACGTGAAGAGATAATGAAAGTAGAAGAATACACGCAAAACGGTGTTAATTATTATGAATTGCATGGCAATCATATCATTTTAGATACTTTCCAAAATGACGGACACCAAAATTATCTAAAGATAGATGGCCAAGAGTATAACTGGCCAAGAGTGCCCATCGTTCCTTTGCGTTACAACGAGGAGGAGCAACCTTTACTTGATTTTGTAAAAACTGGAATCGATGTCTACAATCGTATTGCTAGTACAAATGCGGATATGATTATTGATTTGCCATTATTAATTTACATACTAAAAGGCTATAGTGGCGAGAATCTAGAAACGTTTGTAACAAATTTAGTTAATTCTCTTGCTGTTAAAGTTGATGAGGATGGCGATGTAAGGACGTTAGAGAGTACGCTAAATGTGGATGCGGTAGAGAAAACATTGGAACGTACAAGAGCAGAAATATACGAAGATGCATCTGCAGTAGACATGCAACAAGCTTCCTTGGGGAATGATAGTGGAGAAAAAGTTAAAATGCGGTATGCTGATTTAGATACCGATTGTAATTTATTTGAAACGGAGATACAAAGAAGCTTTAAGAAATTAGTAGAGACCGTTAATATGGCTTTGAAGGTAGTAACTGGTAAAGATTTTTCTAAGGAGACTGTAACTCTTACCTTAAATCGTGACATTATTATTAATGAGAAAGATGCAATTGAGATGGTAAGAAGTAGTGTTGGATTACTTGATGATATGACAGTTAGGGAGAATCACCCTTGGTACAACTCAAAAGTAGAAGAGCGGCTGATAGCTGAAAAAGAAGAAATAGAAGTAGATAGCAACCCGTATAAAGATACTTTTACAAAAGTGCAAAAGGACAATCCAATAAGTGGCAAAGAAAAATAAAAATTATTGGAGGCAAAGGGAATTAAACATTGATAAAGTCATTTGGAAGGAAATAGAAAAAGAAATTTTAGCTATGTATCAAGCGTATGATATGACTTCAAAAAATATAGAAGCTCAAATCAATAATTTCTATTTCAGATTTTCTAATGAAAATAATTTATCATATGCAGATGCAAAAAAAATTCTAACAACTAAAGAACGGGAAGCGTACCAAATGTCACTTGAGGAATACATATCCAAAGGTAAGACATTAAAGTATACTCAAATGTACTCAGAGCAATTGCAAAACGCATCAACAGTACACAGGGTAAGTCGATTAGAAACTTTACAAACGCAAATTAATCAAGAAATTGCGGAGTTAACGAGCGTTTACCAAAAAACAGCAAGTAATCTTATGGATAACACGTATAAAGAATCGTATGACAGAAATGCGTTTACTCTAGAAGGTATAACAAACGCAAGATTTGACATTATTGACAATGAGACAGCTCAATTGTGTACCAGTCAAGCATGGACTTGGGATGGTAAAACATTTAGTGACCGTATATGGGACAATCAAAAAGAACTAGTTAATTTTTTAAACACCGAACTAAAGAACACACTACTTAGTGGAACTAACCCAGATAAATTAATAAAAGAAGTGGTAGAAAAATTTGGAGTTAAAAAGAGGGCAGCAAGGAATCTATTAGAGACCGAAGCAGCCTTTTTTAATTCAGAAGCAAAGAAGTCTTTTTACGACAAAGCTTCAGTAAAAAAATACCAAATAGATGCTACTATAGATCACAAGACCTCCGATACTTGTATAGAACAAGACGGCAAAATGTATGATTTAGAGGATTGGGAAGTAGGCGTAACGGCACCTCCGTTTCACAACCATTGCCGTAGTACAACGATTCCTGGCTTTGATGATCTAGATTCGTTCGACATTGAAAACTTTGACGATAGTGAAACCGCCTATAAAGAGTGGAAGACGAAAAAAGAAGAGTTGCAACAAGAGCCATCAACTGATAAAATACAAGTAGAAGAAGATTTTAATGATTTAGTCGCACGTTACAAGAAGGATTATGGTATTCGTATCGATGATAACATGTCAGAGCTTAATCTAAATGCAGTTCGTGAAACACTAGAAGGTTTTGAAAGTGTACTCAATCGATTTGATTTATCATCGTATGTAAAAGATATTACGGCTTTTAAGAACGTTGAATATTTAGGATTTGACATTTCTGGCACACTTGTATTTAATCCTGAAGTATATCAAACATACCAAGCTATGCAAAAAGCTACCTCGAATCAAATATCAAAAGTTGGTGCACATGAAGCTGGTCACGTGATCGAACTAGCGTTGATTGAGAAAGCTGTCAAAGAGAATGACAGTTTAAACAAATTTGAATTATGGGATGAGTGTACTATTGCTGGTCAACTAGTTATATCTGCATGTAGAAATGTATCAGGTGGAACGACTAAAAACTATAGAACTTTGGTATTGGGCATATCTGAATATGCATTAGAAACTCCTTCAGAGTGTTTAGCCGAAGCTGTAAGTGACTATTATGCAAATGGTGACAACGCTTCTGAATTATCAAAAGAAATCTGCCGACTGATTGAGGAGGAATTTAAATGACATTTCCTAAAGGTGTTAAACTTGATTTTTTTAAATGGGTAACTGTCGATGAAAAAGGTTTCATGAATGGTGTTAGTGAAGACGCACCTGAAGGAATGAAAGAACAGTATGAAGATTACGTAAAAAAGAAAAAAGAATTAAATAGAATGATAGTTAATGGATTTCTATCGGATGAGAAACACTCTAAGTAGGGTGTTTTTTTGTATCGTCCTGGGCTATGACGTAAAACTGTCTTTTTAAATGCTCTCACGTGGTCGTACCACGTAAAAAGAACGTAGGAGGAAAAAAACAATGGAAAGAAGTTATTTAGAGGGACTAGGACTTGAGAAAGATATTATCGATAAAATAATGAAAGAACATGGAAAGACATTAAATCCATACAAGGAAAAGGCTGATAAATATGATACTCAAGAAGCAACCCACAAAAAAGAAATGGATGATTTTAAGATTAAGACAGCAGTTGAAAAAGTGTTAGGTGATAATGTTCATGATTTAGATTTAACCATTAGTCAATTGGATATGAAGGCTATTAAAATTAGTAAAGACGGTGCAATCGTAGGAATTGAAGACCAAGTGACTGCACTAAAAGAATCAAAAGCTTTTTTATTCAAAGAAGAAAACGTAGTAGAACCTACTACCCCAGAACAAGATCCAATTGTTGATGTAAGTGGTTTAGTACCAGCACAAGCAATTGTAGGAAACGGTGGAGATTTAACCTATGATCAACGTCTAAAATCTGCTAGAGAGGCTGGAAATAACACCGAAGCAATTAAAATCATCGCTGAAGCAGCACAGAATGGTGTTAATTTAATTTAAGAAAGGAAGAATAAAAATGCCAAACGGAATTATTACAACAAGTTTACCAAGTTACGCAGGTCAGATATTTACATCTGATCCAAAAAACACCCCATTTCTAACAAGAATTGGAGGAATCAACGGAGGAAAGGTTACACAAAATTATGAGTTTACAACTGGCCAACATTACAATTTACCAGACCCAACAACTCCCAGAATTAGTGAAGTAGAATCACTAACAGCACCAGATCCATCTTATATAGCGAGAGAGCAAAAGAAAAATGTTACTCAAATCTTTCATGAGACAGTAGCCATTTCTTATGTTAAACAGTCTAATGGGTCACGTTTAAGTGGGTTGAACACTGCTGGACAGCAAGCAAACCCAGCGGATGAATTAGCATGGCAAACAGATGCTAGGTTAAAGAAGATAGCACGTGATATGGAGCATACTTTCTTGTATGGTAGTTATCGCCTATCGACTAATGACAATGATGCTAATCAAACAAGAGGCATGTTTGAAGCAATTCAATCTAGTGCTTTAGATGCAAATCAGTACGCTTTATCCTATGATATGTTGAAAGCCTTGTATCTAATGATGGCAAGAAATGGTGCACAATTTGAACTTATGGAATTGTATTGTGGTGCATATCAAAAACAAGCGATTACAGAAATTTATGAAAGAAAAACAGGATTTAAATTACCTGATTCTCGAACAGTTGGTGGAGTTAACATTCAAGATGTAATGTTTGATTTTGGGACACTTTCAATTGTGTACGACCCATTTTTCCAAGATACAGAGATTGGATTATTTGATATGAAGTTTATTGATGTAGTAACTCAACCAGTGCCAGGTAAGGGAAACTTTTTTCGAGAGGAATTAGCGAAAACAGGGGCTGGAGAAACACATCAAATTTTTGGACAAGCTGGATTAGATCATGGACCTGAATTTGTTCATTCTAAAATATTTAATTTAAAATAGGAGGAATTAATATATGGCTAAATTACAATATGTAGGTAAAGGAATTATTTGGGGTGAAGGAAAATCTCTTGTTGACTTTGGGAAGAATGGAACCTTTGAAACAGCGGATACTAAGATCCAATCCTTGTTAAAGAAAAAAGGATTTGAGGGTAAAGCCATTGATCCTAAAGAAGATGGAGCTGGTAAAGATGGAGAAGATGACGGAAGTACTAAAGATACTGAAACGAAAACTCCCTAAAACAATTACATTTGCTGATGATCAATTAATCGAATGCCTATCAGAAGTTGAACAAAAGATTTTAAACTATTGTCATTTATTTGAGGTGCCAGATCCTTTGATATATACATGGGCAAATATCACTAGGGATTTAATAATATATGAAAATGATAGCCTATCGGAAAAGAGTGATATTGAAGTGTCAGGAGCAATTACCAGTATCAAAGAAGGAGATACTCAAATATCATATGGTTCTGATGTTAGTATAGCCAATAAGCACAATATGTCTAATGTCATAGATGGATTATTATTTAATTATAAAGCAGATCTAAAAAGGTTTAGAAAGATAGAATGGCAATAAAGGGTTATAGCAGTTTGCTTGGGAAAACTGTATCAAGAATGTTGGATAATGATGAAATGACAGTAAAACGTACTGCTAGTATTCTAGAAGATGGGATTGTTATCGGATCAAAACCACAAGAAATATATACGGATCTACCATGTCATCTAAGTTTTAGCAAAAGAGATGCCTCGGTTGATAGCAACAAAGATTTTTTACAGCAGTATACAAATGCAATCGTTTTTTGTTCATCGGCTATTGATATCAAGAAAGGCGATAAAATTATGATTAAATGTGAAAATTATGCAGTATATGAAGGGGTAGCAGGAGAACCAACTAGATATAAAGGAAGGGCGTCATTCTCGTTAGATGAGTACAAAATCAAATGAAAGGATTTGATTTTGATGCTGTTGTGCAATATCGGGATAAGCTAACTAGTGCAGAGAAAGATTTTACCGCTTTTATTTCTGATTTTTTATTAGAGATGGGGCTTAGAGCTTTGGCAAAGGCGACGAAGAATACAGATGCTACGAATGACTCACTACAGAATCCAACAGTACGTACACGGCATCTTAAAGGAAGTTGGGATCTTAAAGAGGTAAAGGTGGATGGAATCAATGTCAGTATAACAATTTACAACACTGCGGATTATGCGGAATATGTGGAATATGGACACAGATATAGAACAAAAGATGGATGGGGCTATACAAGGCCCTACTATATGCTCACACGTTCTATTAAGGATATAGAAAAAGAGATTCCTAAACGTTTTAATATGCAGTTTACTAAGTTTTTAAAGGAGCATGGCTTATAATGACACTAGATTTATTAACAACAATAGGTTGTGAATTAAGAAAAGAATTTGAAAGTGAAATAGCAGAGAATGGAATTTCACTAGTTAAAGTAATTGATGGTGAGCAGGACATTAAAGTTCCTGCTTTTTTTATAGAAGAAATCACCTCACGGTATGAACAAGTAGCGACTCTTAATCGAAAACAATCAGAGAGTTTTATTAGTATTCGCTATTATCCAAAAGATGTTGAAGATAAAGTAACATGCTATGAGGTTGGGGAACGTTTAAAGTTCTTGCTAGAAATGATTGATTTTAAAGGATGTAAAATTCGAGGCACTTCTATTTATTATGAAGTCAAGGATTGCATTTTACATTTTTTTATCACTTATCAATTACATTTTTATGTAAAAGAGCATGAAGAAGTAACGATGAAAAATTTAGAAATAGAGGAAGGAGTAAAATAAATTATGGCAGGAGGAAATTTTACCGGTCAAAACAAAGTACGTCCAGGAGCGTACATTAATTTTAAAGCATCTAAACAGGTATCCACCACTGGTGGCGTAAGAGGAGTTGTTGCAATTCCGTTAGTGCTACCTTGGGGACAATTAGATAAGATTATTACTGTAAAATCAACAGATTTTGCAGATGGTACTGCTATGGCATTAATTGGATTAAGTGCAACAAGTGAGGGAGACAGTGCGGAATATTTAAGACAGGTGTTATCAAACGCCCCAACAGCTCTTGTGTATCGTTGTAATGGCAAAGGAGCACAAGCAGTAGTAGCTGTTGGTAATTTAATTGCGACAGCGATATACCCAGGTACTTATGGAAATAAAATAGAAATAGAAATAGTAAAAAATGGGGATTTATATAAAGTAAACACCTATGTATCCAGTGTTCTAAAGGATACACAAACAGTAGAGGATATCAGTGGTTTAAAAACTAATAATTATGTGATATTTGACTCAGTGACGGAAAATGATTTGGATTTAAATGAATCTGCTGGAATCCCACTCACTGGCGGTGAAGATGGAGTTGCGGTAGCTAGTGATTACACGAACTTTTTAAATCGTGTAAAAAGCTACACATTTAACACAATGATCTTACCAACTACTATCCCAACAATTGCAAAAGCAGCGGTTGATGTTGTAAAAGACATGAGAGACAGCAAAGGGCGTAAGTCGCAAGTCGTTATAATCAACTATCCAGAGGCAGACTACGAAGGAGTTATCTCTGTAAACCAAGGGTATAAAATTGGATCCGTAGAATATCCAGTCGAAAGCTTTGCTTGTTATGTAGCGGGATTAACAGCATCAAGTGCGGTTAATCAATCAAATACATACCATGTGATTAACGGAGCAACAGAGATCGTTGATGAGTTAACAGACGAGGAAATCGAAAAAGCCTTAACATCTGGAAAACTAGTGTTGTCGTACCGTCAAGATGGAGCCGTGGTTATCGAACAGGATATCAATACACTTGTGAATCCAGGTGTTGATAAAAATAGTATGTTTGCTAAAAACAGAGTGATTAGAGTATTAGATGATATCGCAAATGTAGTATCCGAAAAGTTCCACATGTCCTATATTGGTAAAGTTGACAATACAGAGAATGGCAGAACACTTTTTAAAGCGGATTTAGTAAATTACTTCAACAGCCTATATGAGATGAGTGCAATTCAGGAATTCACGGCTGACGACATTGTTGTAAGCAAAGGTGAGTCAATCGATAGTGTTGTTGTAAATGTAGCAGTACAACCTGCAGATGCAATGGAAAAATTATATATGACAGTCAATGTCAATTAAGAAAGGGGTATAAGCTATGGCAGATAAAATTTTGTTAGCTCAAGATACGATTAGTGGACAAGAAGGTACGGCGACCATTAATTACAACGGTCAGATTGAAACCTTATTTTATTTAAAAGAATTAGAGGCTAATGTTGAAAAAAACAAAGAGCCAGTAAAGACTCTAGGTAAACGTGGAGAACAACATAAAGCGACTGGCTGGACTGGTTCAGGGAGTATGACTATTTACTATACAACATCATTGTTTAGAAAAATTATGATGGAGTATGTAAAAAAGGGACTTGATGCGTATTTCACGATTACAATTACAAACGAAGATCCTACATCTTCAATCGGAAAACAAACAACTGTTTTGTATAACTGCAATCTAGATGAAGTTGTGATTGCTAAATTAGCAGTTGATGACAGTGTATTGGAGGAAGACGTAAGTTTTACGTTTGATGATTTTGATATTTTAGAGGCGTTTACTACGCCAACGAACATGTAAAATAGGAGGATAAATGATGGCAGAAACTATAATGGATTTTTTGTTAGAAGAAGCAAACAAAGAAGTGATAGAAGAAGTGGTGATATCCGAACGTTTAGCTTGTCATACATTTAAGATTAAGCCAATCGGCGGTGAAGTGTATGCTAATTTACAGACGATGTGTACTACAAGAAAAAAGAAAAATAAAGTTGACTTTGATCAAAAGCGTTTTACTGAACAGGTCATTCTTTTAGGTTGTATGGAACCCAATTTCAAGGATGCGGATACAATTGCAAAAGCAAAAGTAACAACCCCAGAACAACTATTATATAAGTTATTGCATGCTGGTGAAATTAACACTTTAGGATCTGAGATATTAAAATTGAGTGGGTTTAATCAAGACATGGAAGAGCTGGAGGAAGAAGCAAAAAACTAATGAAAGATAATCCAGGCGAAAGTTCTCTCCTGTATTTTTGTTTGCACAAATTGCACTGGGAACCATCAAAGTATTATGGATTATCAAGAAGAGAAAAAGCAGTAATCCTAGTATTAATAAAAGAACGGATTGAAAATGAAAAGAAACAAAAAGCCAAAATTAAAAAAGGTAAGAAGAGAGGGAGGTAAGTAGATGATACAGAGTACAATATCAATCAATGACAAGATGTCGCCTATACTGCAGAAGATTACAAAAAATATGAATGTAATGTTACAAGTCATGTCAGGCATTGATAGTAGTTTGGGTGGTTCTTTCCACACCGAAGAAATCGAAAATATGACGGCGAGTATACATGAAATGAACGCTGGCTTTGAAGAAACGCAACAGCAAGTAGAAGATAACAATCAATTGCTAGGTAATATGAAGAATAATATCAAGCACTTGCCTCCTGAAGCTGATAACGTGACCACTAAATTAGATGACTGGCGGATGAAATTGCTTGCGGTGAATGCTGGATTGGATTTAGTAAAAAAGGGATTTTCAGCAATCCGATCTGTTGCAAGTAAGGTAAGTAAATTTTTGAGTGCCTATGACACGGAGCTACAAGCAACCACCCAATTAAAAGTAGTCATGCAGAATCAAGGTAATTCGTTAGATGATTACCAGAATATTTTAGAGAAAGCCTCATCATTGCAAACAACTACTACTATTGGAGATGAGGGGTACATAGGGGCAGCGGCGGAACTAAGTACTTATCTAGCTGATGCACAAGCAGTATCCGATTTAATGGACACTTTTTCTAATTATGCCATAGGAATGGCAGGTGGTTCTGATATTGGCTACAAAGAAGCGGTAGACTACGCAACCCAATTAGGTAAAGTGCTGGAAGGATCTTATGATGGTATCACAAGGAAAGGTTTTGCTTTATCAGATGCACAAAAAGAAATTATTGAAAATGGAACAGATATGGAAAAGGTTGCTGTTATCGCAGATGTGATTAATCAGTCATGGGACGGATTAGCTGAGGCAATGGCAAACACTCCAACAGGAAGTTTAACACAAACAAAAAATCTCTTAGGAGACATCCAAGAAGAAATAGGAAAGGGATTATATCCTGCCGTATTACAATTAAATGCGACTTTAATAAAAACACTAAATAGTGGAGACTTAGAGCCAATGATTAGTGTTGTTATCAGCGTGTTTAAAACACTAATGCATGTATTAGAGGAGATAGCACCATTAATAGTAAGTATAGGAACATTAATATCTGAAGTTTTTAAAACAATACAACCACTCTTAGATATCATGATTGGAGTGTTTGGTTTAGTCGCTGATGGATTAAGCTATGCGATAGGACTACTATCTAATGCTTTTACTTGGATACAAGATAATGCTCTTGTATTAATTGGGGTTTTATCTATTTTATCAGCTATTATATTAAACAGTGTTATACCAACTGTTATATCAGCAATTTCCTTTTTAGTTTCGTGGATAGCTAATATAGTATTAGCTGCTTTTGCACAAGGAGGCTTAAATGCTGCCATAGCAGCTTGTCCTACTACTTGGGTAATTGCAGGGCTAATTGCAGTTGTTGCAGCATTAATCTATTTTAGTGATGCAGCTGGTCTGGTTGGTGGTATTATTTTTGCAGTGGTAGCATTTATAGCAAAAAGAGTGTTATGGTTAGCAACTCCATTTGTCATGATTGCGGAATTTTTTGCTAACGTTTTTCGAGATCCAGCAGAAGCGGTAAAAATGTTATTTATTAATGCATTTAATGCGATATTGGATGGTGTCGCAACCTTAGCAGATGGTGTGGATTCTGTGATTAATAAGTTTGCCAAATTCTTTAAGTGGCTAGGGTTAGACCTAGGTATCGAATCGAACATAGGAGATACTGTTAGAGCCATGAAAATAGATATTGAAACTTCTGACGAATACATATCGTATATGGATCAGCTGGAAGAGTTACAAAACAGTATCAATGTAGACGATGCGTTTGATGCGGGGTTCAATACTTTTAAAAATGGTGCAGAATCTATCAAAAACGCTATGAATGACCTTTTAAACTTTGGGAAAGACTATGAAAATACAATGACTGATATCGGAGACTACAATGCATTATTTGATGATACCTTTGATGTTGGTGATATTGGTAATGTAGGGAATGTGGGAAGTGTTGGATCGATTAAGGATGATGTAACGATTGCTGACGAAGATTTAAAATACTTAAGAGATATTGCAGAGATAGAATATGTCAATAAATACACAACTTCTGAGGTACAGGTTAATGCTAATTTTGGTGATGTGCACGAAACTGCAGATGCACAAAAAATAGCTGATGCCTTAACAGAAGCTGTAAAAGAATCTCTTGCAGTCAATCTAACATAAGGAGTGATACTATGATTAGAGTGTTTTTTGAGTACGATGGGGCAGTCATACAAATGCCTGTCAATCCCCAAGAATTAGAGATAAAAGGTAATGGTGCAAACAAAACAAAAGAAATAGTTTCGTTAGGAGAGATTAATTTACTTAATCCTGAAAAATTAAAAGAAATTACACTCAAAAGTTTTTTACCTGCAGAAGTAGCTCCTTATGTAGTAACGAAAGGAAGCTTTAAAGAACCAGAATTTTATATATCATTTTTTAGTAAAATTATTAAGGCAAAAAAACCAGTCTTGTTTATCGTTACGGATACTGATATTTATATGTCAATGGCTATCGAAAGTTTTGGTTATAAACGCAAATATGGTACATCCGATATTGATTATGAATTGAAATTGAAAGAATTTAAGAACTACACTGCTAAATCAGTTAATGTGACATTGACTAGCAATAAAGCAAATGTGATTAAAACTACAACTAATTCTAGTGGATCCTCTGGTGCAACTAGCCAAGATATCACGATAGGGTGTACTGTTCGAGTTAATGGACGACTACACAGAGATAGTTATGGTAGTGGTCCAGGTGTTACAGAGGTAAATGCGACTCGATTAGTTAATTTTATTGTTAAAGGTCGAGCTTGTCCTTATCACGTCACTTTACTTGACGGTGGGTGGCGTGGTTGGGTTACAGCAGATAGTGTGGTGAGATTATGAGTATAGAATTGCTGATACAAAACACTGCAGGAAGCACCCTTGATGCAAGTCAAATTGTGTCATCGGTCACTTGGACAACCTATCTGGAAGATACACCAGGAAAGCTCACATTTGAAGTTTTAGATGTGGGTTTTTTATATAAAGAAGGATCTGTTGTATCCTTTAAAGTAGATAGTCAAAATGTGTTTCTTGGCTATGTTTTTACTCGTAAAATTACAGAGTCTGAAACTATATCCATCACTTGTTATGATAGTATGCGATACTTGCAAAATAAAGATTCAAAGGTATTTGAGGCAACTACATTACCAAAACTGTTTGAAGGTATATGTAGTGGTCTTGGATTAAAGTATAAAATCATCGACAACAGTACATATTCAGTGCCAGCTGTTGTACATGACAATAAATCATATTATGAGATGATGAAAAAGGCTATTGATGAAACGCTAATTGGTACAACTGAATGGTTTTATGTAAGAGACAATTATGGAGTCTTAGAACTATGTGCAGTATCTCAACATATTACTAACCTTTTTATTGGTGATCAAAGTCTGTTGAATAGCTTTTCTTATGAATCTAGTATTGATAAAGATACATATAACCAAATCAAGCTTACACAAGAAAATTCTGAGACATCTAAGAGAGACGTCTATATTGCTAGAGACAGCAATACAATTAAGGAATGGGGATTATTGCAATATTATGAAAGTGTAAATGAAAATTTGAATGAAGCACAAATAAAAGAAAAAACAGATCAGTTGTTAAAGTTATATAATCGTGCTAGTAAGACACTCAAATTAACCTGTAATGGCGATTTGCGATTACGAGCTGGAAGTGGCTTTGTCCTTGGCATTGATCGTTTAAAAAATGAGGATATACAAAGCAATCAATATACCTTCATAACGCAATGCGATCATAAGTGGAGCGGTAACGATCATACTATGGATTTGACTGTGAGGGTACTAACATGACGATAGATGCTACTGATCTTTTAAACACGATACTAGAGGCTTCCAAAAGTGCAAATCCTGATCAGGATAAGAGTAATTTACTCTTTGCAACAGTATTAAGCACTAACCCCATAAAAATCAGAATCAATGACGGTGGTCTAGAAATCACATCGTCTTTTATTGTGCAATCGCCATTTTGTTTTACCAAAACAATCACGATTCCTAACCATACCCATAATGTGCCTAGTCACAAAACGCAAGAAGCAAAAGCAGGAAGTAGTCCTCCAACAGTAGGAGTAACCATAAAGGAAAATGGGCAACCATCAAGCACTATCACTGCAGAAGCTAAAGTGACAGTTGCAGAAGAAAGTGGTCACAGTCATGAGGTCAGTTCTTTTGCCTCTGGCCAAGCTGGGTATTATCAGTTTGATGTTTGGAAAGGCTTAGCGGTTAACGATAAGGTAGTAGTTATTCGAGCGAATGGTGGACAAATGTATTTTATAATTTGTAAAGCGGGGTGAGAGGATGTTACCAGAAATAAAATTAGTAGAAGAGGAAGCCTTGCAACCCTCTCTTACATACAAGTTGGATTTCAAAAATAAACGAATCGTAGGATTGGTAGACGGCTTCGAGGCTGTCTATCAAGCAGTCATAAAACGACTAAATACTGAACGATACGCCTACGAAATTTATAAAGACTATGGTGTTTCCCTAGAAACACTACTAGGAAAAGAATTTGATTATGTTAAAGCCGTTATTGAACATCACATAAGGGACTCCTTGTTAGAGGATGAGCGGATATCTGATGTTAACAATTTTGATTTAAAGAACGACAATGATAAGCTAATTGTAACCTTTGATGTATATAGTTACGATGGCTTTTTTAGTTTAACTAAGGAGGTACTATTATGAGCGTAGGAGAACATCTAGAAGTCTACACATATGAGAGTTTACTGAATTTAGCACTATCAGAAGTGCCTAATACAATAGACACAAGAGAGGGGAGTATCATTTATGATGCTCTGGCTCCTGCTTGTTATGCACTTGCCGAATATTACCTTAATTTACGATATTTTTACGAGGATGCTTATATACTAACAGCCACAGGCAAATATCTAAATTACAAAGTAGCAGAACAAGGGTTAACTCGTTATCCAGCAAGCTCTGCGATAAAAAAAGGTACATTTACTGCAGAGGACGGCACACCATTTACAATTGATGTAGGCAGTCGATTTAGCACAGTTGCTAGTGATCCTAGTCAAGCATTAATATACTACGTGAAAGATAAATACGAGCAGTCGGGGACGTATCAACTCGAATGTGAGACAGTAGGCACTGTGGGCAATAGCTATATTGGAAAATTATTACCTATCACACACATTAATGGTTTAACAAATGCCTACATGGATGATTTAATACAACCAGGCTCAGAAGAAGAAACAGATAATGAGTTAAGAGCACGTTATTTAGATTCGGTCAACACCAGGTCTTTTGGAGGTAACATTGCACAATATCGAGAGGAAACGAAAGCAATCAAGGGTGTTGGTGATGTACAATGCTACCCAGTATGGAATGGTGGAGGTACTGTTTTATTGTCTATTGTAGATAGTCAATATCGAGCTTGTACAAGCGATTTTATTAAAGTCGTACAGAATACCATAGACCCAGAAAACAGCCACGGTACAGGATTAGGACTCGCTCCAATAGGACATTATGTGACCGTTACTACACCGACTGAAGTAACAATTAACATAAACACCAATGTTAAGCTTCTGGAGGGATATACTATTGGGCAGGTGATTGATCAAATAACAGAAGCTCTAGAATCATACTTGAATGATTTAAGAATTGGTTGGGGTAAACCTAATGAGGATGCCAAGTATTATAGCGTTGTTTATGTAAGTCAAATAACCGCCGTTATCTTGAAAATTGGTGGTATTGCGAATGTTGCTAATACGCAAATAAACAATCAAATAAATGATTGGGTTCTAACTCAAAAAGCAACAGCACAAGAAATTCCAATTTTAGGAGAGGTGAAACTCAATGAAATATCCTAAGATTTATGATGGGGTCTACGAATTTGAAAAATTGAGTGATGCTGAAAATGTACTATTTGAGGAATTATGTAGTTTAGATGAGCAAGCCAAGTATAATCAATTTATCCTCACTTGTGATGAGTTGGGAATAGCAAAATACGAAGATTTTTTGAATATTGTGGCCAACCCTTATACCGAGACGTTAGACGAGCGTAAAGCTAGAGTTATTAATCGTTTAGCAATGAATGCTCCTTTTACTACTGGCTACCTCAGACAGAAGTTAGATGGCATTATTGGCCAAGATCAATACGAACTATCTATTAATTATGATAGCTATACCATCTATGTCAAGACAGCATCAACGAATCAATTTTGGTATCAAGAATTACGGGTAACGCTCAATCTGATTAAACCAGCGAATATGATTTTTATTAATATGCCGAGTGTTTATTCGACCATACAACTATCTGAATTGGTAGCCAAATATGAAAGTATCTATAATTATAAATTAGGTTACTGGAGATTAGGACAATTGCCATTTCGGACGATACTAGAAAGGAGTGAAATAAAAATGCCAACAAAAAATAGTATTAAGTCAGAGTTGATAAATAGAGTAGCTGCTTTTACCACAGATGAAATAAGTAAAGCATTAATTAATGATACTTTACAAATTACAGATTTATATAAAGAGACTATTGATAACTCATTAATAATCAAATACACAATAGAACCAGATCAAATTGAAGAAATAGTAAATGTTAAGTTGTTAGACATTGATGGTAATGTTCTGGCCCAATCAGATGTTTATATACCAGTGTTAAGTGACGTTATCATACACCATGAATTTTTGGTTAAGGAGGGGTATTAATGCCAAAAAATGATAGGCAGTTAAATGAGATTATAAAACCCGCAGATGCCAATCTATGGGATGAGGCATATGATTTAGCCACTGAGGCTTTAACTGTTAAGGTAGATGCTGTAGCGGGCAAAGGGTTATCTACAAATGATTATACCACTGCAGAAAAAACTAAATTAGAGAGTGTTGAATCAAACGCTAATAAATACACGCACCCAACCTATACAACGGCATCTGCAGGGCCTACTTTAGATGTAACTTTATTGGATGGCGGAACCTTTAATGTGCCTTATATTGTTAGAGATACAAATGGACACACTAGCACATTAGAAAATAGAGTTATGACTCTGCCTGCATCTCCAACAAGCGTAGCTACTTTAACTACTGCAAGGTATTTTAGTTTAACGGGTGGAGCCACCGGTACCGCAACGGCTTTTAACGGTAGTGCAAATGTAGCTATTAATGTAACTGCATTAAATGTGTCAACAGCAACTGCAGGAACTTTGCCTATTACACGAGGTGGTACAGGCGCGACAACTGCAAGTGCTGCCTTGACGGCATTAGGTGCGGCTACTAGTGCCCACACACATAGCGACTATGTATATCGAGATGATGACGAAATATCAATTGGAGAACTTTCTTCTGTTGGTGCCCTTGCATATCATAATGTAACGATTGGGTATAATGCCAAAACTAATAACTACGCTTCCATAGCAATAGGGGAACATTCTGAGGCTATGCCAAATTTTGCAATTGCTATAGGTCGTACTTCGAATGCAGGTGATGCTTTTGCTGTGGCTATAGGTTCCGGTTCGAAGTCTTCAGGATCCTCTTCTACCGCTATTGGACCATCTACAAAGGCATCAGCAAACTCCGCTACGGCTATTGGACCAGGTGCATATGCAACGGCAACCAACTCCACTGCTATTGGAGCAGCTGCAAATGCATCAGCAGACAACTCCGTTGCTATTGGACGATATGCTATATGTAGTGTAGCAAATGGCATGCAGTTAGGAAATGCGACATATTTAGCATCTTTATCTGCAAAGGTAAGTTTAACGGTAACTTCAGATAGTAGAGATAAAGCAGATTTTGAAAAAGTGGACAATGGTCTTAAATTTATTAATAAATTAAATCCCGTGACCTACGTATTTAATGGTAGAGACCTGTATAATGTGCCAGATGAAGAATTATCAGAGGAAGAACTAGAGATAAGAAATAAATATGGAATATACAAATATGATAAAGATAATCATGATAAGGGCTCCAAAAAAGGGAAAAGACGTAGAGCGGGGTTAGAAGCTCAAAAGGTAATCGAAGCGTTAAAAGATGTTTACGGTGATAGTGATTATGCTAATATCGTAAATGATAACTTACATGATGAAATGGGCGATTTACCCGAGGGTGTAGAGAATAGATATAGTATGTCCTATGAAACGTTAGTGCCTTTTTTAATATCAGCGGTACAAGAGTTGTCAAACCAAGTAGAGGATCTAAAGGAGCAATTAAATGGATAAATTATTGAGCATTGTGGTACCATTCTACGAAGAAAAAGAAAAAGATATATTTCCATTATTGTCAAGTATCAATAGTCAAATTGGAATCAATTTTGATTTACTTGAGGTTATATTAGTAAACGATGGTAATCAAAATACAATAGCGGACAGCTTTCTAGAGCTGTTTTTTAATTTAGATATTAAAGTGCTTTATATGCAAAAAAACAAAGGTCCAGGTGTCGCTAGGCAGTATGGGTTAGATCGTGTCAAAGGGCAATATGTCATGTTTTGTGATGCCGACGATATTTTGCATAATGTAGGTGTACTAGGCACATTTATCCAAGAGATATACCAAAATAAACCAGATATTATAACATCACCGTGGCTGGAGGAATTACAAGATGAAGACGGCAATATTTTATATGTATCACACAATTTAGATGCGACCTGGATGCATGGAAAAGTGTTTAACACAAGTTACCTAAGAAATTATGATATCCGTTTTGACGATACCTTAAGAGTTCATGAAGATAGCTACTTCTTAGGTATCGCTTTTGATTTAACTGATAATAAGCGCATGCTACAGAATCTCGTTTCTTACGTTTGGAGATGGCGAAAAAATAGCATCACTAGAGTTAATGGTGCAGAGTATACTTTTAAATGTATTCCAATCTTTAATGAAGCTGTATCTAAAAGTTATCACGTTTTGGAGCGTAGAGGGCGAGAAAGTTCTTTATATTATAAAGTTACTCAAATGATTATGTATACTTATTTCACTTTACATCAAAAGGAATGGCAAATCCAAGATACATATCTTAAAGAGGCGGAAAAATCATTTTGTGAAAGGTTTAAACCATTTATTAGTTACTATTTAAATATTGATCAAGCACTTGCCGAGAATATCTATAAAGAAGAATCAATTAAATATAATGGCATTCCTACGGAAACTTTGGAGCAATGGTTATTTAGAATTGGATTGCTGGAAGAGGGTGATTAAATGTGCAAGAAACGTTTATAACAATTTATCCTTATATCCTAACATTAGCGACAGGATATCTAGGGTATCAATTACAAAGTCTTAATAAAAGTAATAAGGAGCTAAAGAGACAAAACAAAGAAAAAATGAAGGCAACAGATGATGGAATTTGTTGCCTTTTACGTGTAAAGATGATTGAGTATCACGATCGCTATGTGAAAGAAGAGAGCATCTCTTCTCACGGATTAGAAAACTTTATCTTAATGTACAAAAGCTATCATGCTTTAGGTGGAAATGGAATGATAGACAAGATGCATGATGATATTAAAAGTTTAAAAATAAAATAAGAAAGGATGAATTATTATGAAAAACTTTAAGTATTGGATTAAATGTGCTGGAGTAAGAGCAATCAAAACTGTAGCACAAACAGCAGTAGGAACAATTGGAGCTAGTGCAATTATTAGTGAAGTCAACTGGGAAGTAGTAGTATCGGCATCGCTATTAGCTGGGGTTACATCTTTATTAATGAGTGTAGCAGGATTACCAGAATTAAAAGAAGAAAGTGAGGTAGTAGAATAATGGCATACGAAATTAAAAATGCAGGGTTAGTATTTCCGCAAACTAGAACAAAGAGAAGTAAAACAGAAGGGATATTAATACATCATCCCGCAGCGACTAATTGGACTGTAAAACAAGTGCATGATTATCACACTAATACCAACGGATGGAATGGTATAGGATATAATTTCTATATCCATAAAGATGGTACAATTTATGAAGGTAGAGGATTAGAGTATCAAGGTGCTCATTGCACTGCATACAACGCTAAAACAATAGGAATCTGTTGTCAAGGTGATTTTGAGTATGTAGATACTTATATGAATGATGCTCAATACAATGCACTAGTATGGTTGATTCAATATTGCCAAGGAATCTATGGTAATGGAATATATATCAAAGGACATAAAGACGTATCGGCAACAGCTTGTCCTGGTAAGAATTTTCCACTAGAAGAAGTTAAGAAGCTACACTATAGAGGTGGATCTAACACAGTTGACACAAATACATCAAATACTACACTATCCGTTGAAGAGATTGCTAGAAAAGTTATTGCAGGCGAATTTGGCAACGGAGAAGCTAGGAAAGCTAATCTAGCAAATGCTGGGTATGATTACAATGTTGTACAGGCTAAAGTAAATGAGCTATTAGGTGCTACACCTACACCTGCACCAACAACAAAATCAATAGAAGATATTGCAAAAGAAGTGATTGCAGGACAATGGGGTAATGGCGAAGATAGAAAAACCGCATTAGCTAATGCTGGTTATGATGCCGCAAGTGTACAGGCGAAAGTTAATGAACTATTAGGAGTAAGTACAAGTACCAACAAATCTAACGAAACAATCGCTCATGAAGTAATTCAAGGCTTATGGGGCAACGGACAAGACAGGAAAAACCGTTTATCTAATGCAGGGTATGACCCATCAGTAATACAACAAATAGTAAATAAATTAATGTAAAATGATAACGCCACTTCTTAATTGAGGTGGTGTTTTTTTGTTGTTTTAACAAATATAAATAAAATAAGTAATATATGGTATTTATCCAAAATGAATAAAAAAGTACACAAAAAGTATAAAAAAATAGTAAAAGTACTTGAAAATTGCAGTGAGGTTGGTGTAAGATGGATTTGAGGAAAGATCAAATTAACATTTTTTTATTCCTCCTTTCTGAGATTAAATAAAAACTTTTCGTTTTTTTGGTCTCGTCTGATTAACCGTTTTGTTATAAGCTAGGTCTTATAAAAGCATGGCTGACTTGCTTGCTCCTGGAGTTGTTAACCATACCTATACGGAGCCTAAAAAATAGTATGGGTTTGCGGTGGTCTTTGTTGGATGCACTGCGTCAGCATTAATTTAAAGTGCTAGTATTCTTTCTAGCACTTTGTTTTTGAAAAAAATAAAGAGGGGTAATGTCTGTGTATTCATTAGAAGATTTGAAAGAAATTGTAAATAAAAATCAAATACCTAATGAAGACAAAATCTCTCTTTTTTTATATTGTCAGTATTTCGAAACATTTATTGAGCATAAAAATTACGTCATTACAAGGGATATAACTGTATCAGTTGATGTAAAAAATGTAGCACATTTAATGAATTTGCATAAGTTTTATGATCCTCAATTACGGAATAACAGACTTCGATTTGCAGGTGCTTTTTCAGGAGTGGACGGCTATGCAAATATGAAAAGAAAAATAATTACCATAGACACGCTTCGTAAATCAAAAAAATGTAAAGTTTGGGAAAGTGACAGTACAAGGAAGAGATTATTGTTATTTCCATATGTAGCGGAAGCTTTATTAAAAGGGCAATGGTACATATTTGATCAAGAAAAATACGACGGAACAACAGAAGTGGCTATTGATTTCATAGTTTTTTATACTGTGGGAAATTATAAGCTAAACATTTGTGTAACAAAGGACAAACATGGGAAATATTATTGTATTTCTAATTTTGTTGTATATAAAAGTAATAAGTATATTTTAAATCAAGAGAAATTATTTGTTGAAAGAATAATTGAAATAGACACTACTTTAGACAAAGAAACCAGAGTAGTATGTCATAGAGATACTATTAATAATATGCTTGATGTTAAAAGAAATACACAATGCAGTATTGTTGATGAAGGAAGACATAAGAAAGCTTTGCAAAAAAGTATTAATTTTCACTCAAAAGCAATCAGCAATGGACTATATGAAATTACATATTTGAAGCTAGATACAACATTAGAAAGAATCATTAATAAATAAAAAAAGTCCTAAGCCCACATGGGTAACCTAGAATCCTCACATATATTATAACACAAAACGCTCTCTCAATCGAGAGCATTTTCAAAAGCAGAACACCACCCCAATTTAGGAGTGGCGTTTTTTTGTACGTAAATTATTATTATTATAAAGCAATAAATGGTAAAAATTGGCAATACATTTTGTTAATTTTTTTAACAAAAAGATAAAAAAAGGAGTACGATTAGGGTAAAGGTAATCAACGTATAAAAATACAAAAAGAGAGGAGCAGATATATAAGCTAGTTTATTAGCTTATAAGCGTAAAAAATACGTAAACGCAATAAATTAAGATAGTATAATAAGGTTAGGATAGGAAAAATTTTACATTTAAAAGATTTTTAAAGGGAAACCCAGTATATAAAATACAAGGGGAGGAGAATTAAACTATGGAATGGTTAGAGAGGGATGTTGATGAATTAGTTCTAATATTAAAAACAAGTGAAGTCGATAAAAACATTTATAATAAAGTAAAGGATCTATATTTATCACAGAGCAGTTTTACTGACAGAATATTAATTTTTAGCACCTTGATAAAGATGCTAAAGGAGGAGAAATAACATCTCCTTTTTTGTTTTGCTTTGGCTCAACTTTGGCTCAAAATACAAAAAATCAATAGGTATGTATAGGATTATAAAAAACACAAGGACACTTATGTAACTAAAAAACCTTGATTAGTCGTATATAATTTATATCAAATATTGCTGTGTAGGGTTTAAATAAAACATGTACTCATATTACCAACTATATACTGGAGCCTTTGAATTAGAGTAAATAGAATTATTTTTAAAACACTTGAAAATTTTTAAGTGTTTTTCTTTTTTATAATTATGATAGTTAAAAAAAGATTTCTCTTTCATAGATTTCGCTTTATTTATTTGCGTTGTCTACATAGAGAAATCATATCAATTCGTCATGGAATTTATTACTGTAGGTAATTTATAAGATAACAAATTACTTTGTTTGATTATTTTGTTGCATTAATTGCTTTTCACCTAGTTCAACTAATTTTTTAGTTATTAAACCACCTGCTTTTGTTGCTACTAAGGTATCCATTGCTTGTTGGTTTAAATTGTTATTATTATATTCATTGGCAATTTCTATAGTAGTATTACTATTTTTTTTATTCATTAATTTCACCTCCAATACTATTAGTCTTTCCCAAACATTCTATTTTATTGATAAAAAATATTGGGAGTATGTTACAATATTACATGTTATAAAAGAAAAAGCTATTAAATTAATGGTAACGATTATTTATATTTTAGTTTATTGATTTGCTATTTTTGGTATAATGATAGCAGAACGATTATAATGACTGCAATCATAAATAGTAATTCGATATGAAAAAGAGGTATATATGCAACAAAAGAAAAATAATTATCAAGGGAAAACATCAAAAGATATTAAATTTAGTCGATATATTGTAAAGAAAGATATAATATTAACTGATTTTTTACTAGAAGTATTTCCAAATAAATCAAAGAACTCGATAAAACAATTATTAACACAGCGATATATTCAAATTGAACATCAAGTCATTAGTCAATTTGATTATCCGCTAACAAAAGGGCAAGAAGTTTTAATTGCTAGTACACCAATCCCAAAAAATAATGATACCTATATTGATATACTACATGAAGACAAAGACATCATTATTATTAATAAGCCTTCGGGATTACTATCGATGGCGAATCTATCAGAAAAAGAAAATACTGCTTATCATTTAGTAAAATTATATTTGCAAAAGAAAGATTATAAAGCAAAAGTTTTCATTGTTCATCGTTTGGATAGAGATACTTCAGGAATATTAGTATTAGCGAAAAATCAAAAAATAAAAAAAGAATTACAAGATGATTGGAATGATATAGTATTAAAAAGAGGCTATGTTGCTTTAGTTGAAGGTCAATTGAAACAGAAAACAGGAACAATAAGAAGTTATTTAATGGAAACAAAAACACAATTAGTATATTCGACAACAAATTCAAAAGATGGAAAGCTTGCAATTACAAATTATCAAGTTATTAATCAAACCAAAAATTACAGTTTATTGGATATATCTTTAGAAACAGGAAGAAAAAATCAAATCAGAGTTCATATGCAAGATTTACATCATCCTATTATAGGGGATAAAAAATATGGAGCAAACACGGATCCCATTCGTCGATTAGGATTACATGCACATCAATTAGAGTTTATTCATCCACATAGTAAAGAAAAAATAAAAGTAAAAACTAAGATACCAAATGAATTTTTACAATTAATCAATCAATAAAAAAGGAGAACAAAATGAATTTAGAAAAATTATTAGAACAATATGCTACGCTAGCTATTTACAATGGTGTTAATGTACAAGTTAATCAATTATTAGTCATCAATGCAACTGTTGATTGTGCAGATTTTGTTAGAAAAGTCGTGAAAAAAGCCTACGAAAAAGGAGCAAGTGAAGTTAAGGTAAATTGGAGTGATGATATTGTTTCAAAACTACGTTATGAAAATGCAAGTGATCAAATATTATCAACAATCCCAGAGTTTAAATTACAAGAAATAGAATACGAACAAAACCAAAAATGCTGTTATTTATCGATTCGAAGTCCTAATCCAATGATTTTTAAGGATGTTGATCCTAGCAAACTACATCTTGAACAAAAAGCATCAGGAATCGCTTTTAAACCGTTTCGAAATTATACAATGAGCTCAATTGGTCAATGGTCTATACTATTACTTCCAAATCCAACTTGGGCAAAATTAGTGTATCCAAATCTAGAAGAAGAAAAAGCTGTAGAAGCTTTATACAAACAAATATTTGCATGTAGTAGAGTAGAAGAAGAGAATGATGTAGCAGTTGCTTGGCAAGACCATATCCTACAATTAAAAAGATACCAAAATATATTAAATACCTATGCTTTTAAATCGTTACATTTTATGAATGGTTTAGGAACTGATTTAAGTGTAGAATTAGTTGAAAATCATTTATGGGCAGGTGGTTCAGAATCGACACCAGAGGGCATTGAATTTATTCCTAATATTCCAACAGAAGAATGTTTTAGTATGCCTTTTAAATATGGTGTTAATGGAACTGTTTATGCAACAAAACCATTAAATGTGCAAGGTAAATTAATTGAAGATTTCTATTTTGAGTTTAAAATTGGAAAAGTTATTAACTTCGATGCGAAGAAGAATAAAGAATCATTACAAAATTTACTTGATATGGATAAAGGAAGTCGCTATTTAGGTGAAGTTGCATTATTATCGAATGATTCACCGATATCTGCTTCTGGATTGGTATTTTATAATACTTTATTTGATGAAAATGCTTCCTGCCATTTAGCATTAGGTAATTGTTATCCTATGAATATTAAGGATGGGGAGAAGATGAGCCAAGAAGAACTAGAAGCGAAAGGTGCTAATTTCTCGATGGTACATTGTGATTTCATGTTTGGTAGTAATGATATGACTGTCATTGGAATAAAAGAAGATGGTCAAAAAGTTACTGTCTTTGAAAATGGGAATTTCGTATTTTAATAATGAAATATCAAACAATTACTTGTAAGAAGGCTCTTCATAAATTAAAAAGTGGACGATTGCCATTTCTTTGGGATTTGAATATTTATCGTGGGTGTGAACATCAATGTCAATATTGTTATGCTATTTATTCACAAAAATATTTAGGTAGCGAAGATTTTTATGATACGATTTATCTAAAGAAAAATATTGCTTCTGCATTAGAGAAACAACTATCTTCAAGAGCATGGAAAAGAGAAACGATTAATATTGGTGGTGTAACGGATAGCTATCAACCAATTGAACAAAAAATGCAATTAATGCCTGAAGTCCTAAAAGTTATGATTAACTATTCAAATCCGATTATTATTTCAACAAAATCTGACTTACTATTAAGAGACATTGAATTAATAAATCAATTATCAAAAGTCACACATGTAACAATTGCAGCTTCGATTACAACGCTGGATGAGTTTGTGAGAAAAAAAGTTGAAAAAAGGGCTGTCAGTAGCGAAAGAAGATTCCTAATGTTACAAGAAATCAAAGAAAACACCAATGCTAGCATTGGTGTTCATATGATGCCTATTATCCCATACTTAACAGATTCTTATGAGAATATAGAAGCGATTTATGCTAGAGCGTACGAAATAGGTGTTGATTATATTTTACCAGGGACTATGTATTTAAGAGGAGATACAAAACCAACATTTTTAAACTTTGTTAAAAAGGAATACAAAGATAATTACACTCTAATGCTAGAATTATACCAGCAAGCAAGATTAAATAAGGAATATAGAGATAATTTGTATAAAATGTTGTCTATTATTCAGAAAAAATACCCTGTAAGTAGCGATTATAAAACAAAAATGAATGAAAACGAAAAAAAATACAAAGAGAAATATAAGCAATTATCTTTATTTGATGGATAATTTCTTTACATAAATCTTGTATATAAAATGTGAAAAATAATTGATAGAATAAAGAAGGATACTGCAATGCCAAATGTAATTTTTCTTTCCATAATATCACCTTACTTTTATTGTTCCTTTTATCTTATGAATCATTCAAAAAAAAGTTAAATTCTTTTGCCTAATTATGGTATCTTAAAAACCACATTTTTTGATAAATGTGGTTTTTAAGATGTATACTTTTTTAACATACCAAAATGATTTTAATGATACTAAAATAAATTAGAATTCTAAATGTAAGTAAATTGTAGATATTAATAATCTAAGTAGATTGCTATTCATCTGCACTCAACTTTTGACACTTATTGCTTTTTATCTTTGAAACAATAAAAACGCTACATATCAAAGCAATAATAAGATAAAGTGATCCATAAGTTGATATTCCAAAATATGGAACCAATTGACCTAGTAATAAATTAATGATTGCAACAAACAGAGTTTGCAGTAAACTATTTAATAAAAGAGCCGTTGATCGTTGTCTTTCTTCCACCATAGTAACCACATTCGCTGTTATTAAAGGACTTAATATCCCTTGACTAAATCCATGCAATAACAAACTAGCCATCACCAACATATAAGAAGAAGTGATAGCCATAATTAACCATCGTACTACTAAAATAGAAGCAGCAAAGAATAAACTTACATATGTTTTCTTAAAAAAACTAAATTTTTCAATATTGCTTATCGTGAATATCTCAAAGACAATCAGAGTAAATGGTACTAACGTAATAATATTCTGTGGAGTATTTAGCTTAATCAATAATGATGAAGTTCCATATCCAGTAGCAGAACCACTAGTTGAAATCAGTAATGTATAAATAAATAAAAAAGATATAAATTTTTTATTTTTAAATAATAATTTCAAATTACTTATTAATTTAATTTGTTCATTACTATTATAATTTATTTTTGTCGTATATTCAGGTAAAGTATTTAGAATCAACAATTGAATGATTAACAGAACAACACTTAAATAAAGCATACCAGTAATACCAATATAATTCATAAAAATCAAACCAATGATTCCTGCTAATCCCCAACCTAAGCTAAGAGATGAAAGCACTACACCATAGCGTATATCCATTTGTGAAGCTTTATCAATGGTATATTCACTTAAAAGAGAGAAATATGGTTGAACGGCAATTGTCCGCATTATATATATTAAAAAAAACAAATAAAAATTGTTTGAAAAAAGTAACAATATAGTAAATATAATAGTACCAACTAACGAAATCTTAGAAAATTTCATTAGTTTTTTACTACGATCAATAAAAGTTCCCCATAGCAATGATGTAGGCAAAACAGCTAAGGCTGTTAATCCAACAATGATACTTGTCTGGGAATCATTAAACCCTTTTTGATCGGTCATTAGCAATATGTAGGTAGAATTAAATAACGAAAAACCAATACCAGATATTAAGTATCCTATGAACAGTTGTATAATAACCCTATTTTTCATTATATAGCCTCGATTCTTATCATTTTCTACTCTAGCATAACACAACAACTATCAAGTTTCTATTATTATTTTCAAAAAAACGATTCGTTATCATCTGTTCCTTTTCTTTCTATATTTTATCATTAAATCCTTCTCACTTTACTCTTCTACTTTTTTAGCAAAATCATTAATGAGAACAGCAACGATTAATGCAATCTTTCCGATTGATAGATTATCATTTGATAGAAATCAAAGAGCAGATAAACCGTTTAAAACGGTATGTTTATTACATGCTATTTTTGATCATTAGACAGATTGGCAAATGATGACAAGAGTACAGCACTGGGCTAAAGAAAATAATTTAGTAGTGATTATACTTCAGGAGAGAATAATAATAAAGATTACTGCGTATGGTATCTTATCAATTGACATTCGAAAATTGTCGAAGGATTAACAATAAGCAAAAAATTTATCTTTTTTTGTCAAGTATTTGTGTTATAATAATAAGCGAATACTATTATCGTGTTAGCATATCAAAAATACTGTGAACAAGCTACTATTTTTATTAATTTACACAGTAATATTAAGGCTTTTTAAAAAGAGAAGTCATAATGAATCTATGATGGAGGAAATATAATGAAGAAAATATGTAGGTGGCTGTTAGCTTTGTTAATGATTGTAACAATGCCTACAGTAAACATAACGGAAGTTTCAGCAATAGAAGGAGAAATTTTTGAGAAAAATGGATATACATATACCATATTAACAGAAGAAGGAAGTAGTGGAACAGTAGAGATTAGTGAACATGATGATACTTTATTATCATCTGATTTAGTGATTGATAGTACCGTTACTTATAATGGTATTACATATACAGTCGAATCGATTGGTGAGTATGCATTTTTTGGTGGTCAATTAACGAGTGTTACAATACCAGATAGTGTTATTGCGATTGGTGAGTACGCATTTTATGGTAATCAATTAACGAGTGTAATGATACCAGATAGTGTCACTACGATTGGTGAGTGTGCATTTTATAGTAATCTATTAACGAGTGTGGAGATACCAGATAGTGTCAGTACAATTGGTGATTTTGCATTTTGTGCTAATCAATTAACAAGTGTGACGATACCAGATAGTGTTACTACGATTGGTGAGTGTGCATTTTTTGGTAACCAATTAACGAGTGTGACGATTGGTAATGGTCTCACGACCATTGGGGAGAATGCTTTTGCATGTAATCAATTAACGAGTATAACGATACCAGATAGTGTTATTACCATTGGACAATCTGCTTTCTATAATAATCAATTAACGAGTGTAACAATGGGCGATGGTCTGACTACTATTGGATGGTATGCTTTTGGATCGAATCAAATAACAAGTGTAATATTTGGAAATAGTGTTACTACGATTGGAGGATGGGCTTTCGAATATAATCAATTAACGAGTGTAATAATACCAGATAGTGTCACTTTGATTGATGAGGCTGCATTTTTTGGTAATCAATTAACAAGTCTAACGCTTGGCAATGGTGTCACTACGATTGGAAGGGAAGCTTTTGGAATGAATCAATTAACAAGTGTAACATTACCAAATAGTGTCACGACCATAGGAATGAGAGCTTTTGAATATAATCAATTAACGAGTGTAACGATACCAGATGGTGTCAAAACCATTGAATTTGGTGCTTTTGCATGTAATCAATTAACGAGTGTAACAATACCAGAAAGTGTCACTATCATTGAAGCAGAAGCTTTTGTAGTTAATCAATTAACAGCTGTAACAATACCAGATAGTGTGATTACCATAGGAAGAGGTGCTTTTTCAGCTAATCAATTAACAAGTGTGACGATACCTGATAGTGTCAAAACCATTGAACTTGGTGCTTTTGATAGTAATCAATTAACGAGTGTGACCATTGGTAATGGTGTTACTACCATTGAAGGGATGGCTTTTAGAAGTAATCAATTAACAACTGTAACGATACCGGATAATGTCACTACGATTGGGCATTCTGCTTTTGCTGGGAATGATATAACGACTGTAACCATCGGTAGTGGTGTCACTTCGATTGGATATTATACTTTTTCAGGGAATAAATTAGCAACGATCTATCTTGTAAATGATAGCCAATTGTCTTTACTTTCAAATAATAATTTATCAGCTTCACCAGGTGCTTATATTGGGTATTTACCAGCTGGAATTGTAGAAATTTACTCTCCACGACAAGAGGTAGCAAGCTATCAAGATGCTAATGATATAACTAAAAATATTGGAGAAACATTTGAAATAGAAGTGAATTCTGCTTTGGTTTATCAACAAATAGAACGATTTAACGGTGAGACAAAGTCATTTATTGGAGTTGACCCAAATGCATCAACACGGGAATTACCAATACCAACAGTAACGTATCAATGGTATAAAGATGACGAATTGATAGAAGGAGCAACAAGTCCAATCTATAGTGAAGAGGCACAAGCGATAGGAACATATCAATACCATGTGATTGTAAATGCTCTTGTTCTTGATGAAATAATGGTGACAATAAATGATATAGTAGAACCAACAGTAACGCTAACTGGAACAAAGGTGTTAGATGGAAAAACATTAGAAGATAATATGTTTAGCTTTGTAGTAAAAGATGGTGTTGGGAATGTTGTTGCCACTGCAACAAACAAGGCAGATGGAAGCATTACGTTTAGCGATATCACGTATACAACAGCAGGAACTTATGAATATACAGTATCTGAGGTAGATGGTGGAGCTGGAGGCATAACATATGATGCTACTAAATACAAAGTCATCGTTGAAGTTGTAGATAATGGATATAGAAGTTTAACAGCAACAGCAAGTTATCCAGATGGTGCTATTGAATTTAATAATATCTATGAAATAGATATTACAACAATCACATTAACAGGAACAAAGATATTAGAAGGAAAAACATTAGAAGATAATATGTTTAGCTTTGTAGTAACTAATAGTATTGGGAATGTTGTTGCCACTGCAACAAACAAGGCAGATGGAAGCATTACATTTAGTGATATCATGTATACAACAGCAGGAACTTATGAATATATTGTTTCTGAGGTAGATGGTGGAGCTGGAGGAATTAGCTATGATACAGCAGAATACAAAGCCATCGTTACTGTTGACGACAATGGACAAGGAAGATTGAGTGCAACAGCAAGTTATCCAGATGGTGCTATTGAATTTAATAATATCTATGAAACAGATAGTACAACAATCATATTAACAGGAACAAAGATATTAGAAGGAAAAACATTAGAAGATAATATGTTTAGCTTTGTAGTAAAAGATGGTGATGGTAAAGTTGTTGCGACTGCAACAAACAAGGCAGATGGAAGCATTGAGTTTGGAGCGATAGGATTTAGTGAAGTAGGAAGCTATGAATATATTGTTTCTGAGATTGATAGCGGAGCTGGTGGAATTAGCTATGATACAGCAGAATACAAAGTCATCGTTACTGTTGTCGACAATAGACAAGGAAGATTGAGTGCAACCGCAAGTTATCCAGATGGTGCTATTGCGTTTGCCAACAGCTACCAAACAGATAGTACAACTATCAAATTAACAGGAACAAAGGTATTAAAAGGAAAAACATTAGAAAATAATATGTTTAGCTTTGTAGTAAAAGATGATGATGGTGAAATTGTTGCGACTGCAACAAACAAGGCAGATGGAAGCATTGAATTTGGAATGATAGGATTTAGTGAAGTAGGAAGCTATACTTACAAAGTATCAGAAGTAATTGGAACAGCTAGCACTATTACCTACGATATGATGGAATACAAAGTCATCGTTACTGTTGTCGACAATGGACAAGGAAAATTGAGTGCAACCGCAAGTTATCCAAAAGGAACTATTGAATTTAATAATAGCTACAAGGAAAATTCAAAGGATAATCAAAATAATGATAGTATAAATAATAATGTCAATACAACACCAAAAACAGGAGATATTGTTTCTTTGGAGTATATAGTAGCAAGTATGATGTTAAGTGGTGGTTTATTGATTATCTTAGCAATTATGAGAAAAAGGAATAGAGAAAACATTTAATAAATAAAGCAAAAGTAATCTTACAGATATAAAAGTTGTGACTTTATATTTGCTAGTTACGAAGTTAATAATAGAAGCGACATCTAAAAATGTTGCTTTTGTTGTTTTAATTAAGCTTATTTTATATGTATATCTAGGACATTATCCTATTGATTTTAAAGATATGATCTCCTATAAGCAATAAACTATTTATGGTATTAATAAATATGCTATAATTTAAATCAAGAAAAGAGGAAGGAAGAAACATATGGCAATTGTAAAAGTAGATTTTATAGCAAAATCATTGATGAGGACAGTAACAATTAATGCAATCGTTCCGATTGATAAATTATCATTTAATGGAAAACTAAGAGCAGATAAACCATTTAAAACGTTATATTTATTACATGGTATTTTTGGTAATTATACAGATTGGCTTAATGGTACAAGAGTACAACGTTGGGCAGAGGAAAATAATTTAGTAGTGATTATGCCTTCAGGAGAAAATAAATTTTATGTTGATATGCCAAATGGAGAAAACTATTCTGAATTTATTGGTAAAGAACTAGTAGAAGTGACTAGAAAACTATTTCCATTATCGACTAAACGTGAAGATACGTATATTGCGGGGTTGTCAATGGGAGGATATGGGGCTTTAATTAATGGTTTAAAGTATAATCAAACATTTAGTTATATTGCAGCATTATCTTCAGGCTTAATTATTGACAATGTTTTAAAAGCAGGTAATGATGGTATGTTATTTACGCATAGTAAAGCTTATTATGAAAGTATTTTTGGAGATTTAAATCAATTAGTTGGGAGTGATAAAGATTATAGAGCATTAATAAAAAAACTAGTGGATTCTAATAAAGAGATACCTACGATTTATATGGCTTGTGGAACAGAAGATTTTTTATTAGAGCAAAATAGAGAGTATTATCAATATTTATTAGATTTAGGAGTAGATGTAGAATATAAAGAAGCTCCTGGAGGACATGATTGGGATTTCTGGGATACATCTATTTTAGATGTTATTAAATGGTTACCATTGGAAACCAAAGAAGAAGGTATTCATAGTGGGAATGTTCGTTAGGAGACCAACTATGAAATTAGGAACGATAGGAACTGGAATTATCGTTAAGATATTTTTGGATGGTGCTTTAAAAAATGATTTTGAATTACAGGCAGTCTATTCTAGAAACCAAGAAACTGGCGAAGCATTATTAAAAGAATTTAATGGTAAAAAAGTATATAGTAGTTTAGAAGAAATGTTAAAAGATGAAGAAATAGAAATTGTTTATGTTGCAAGTCCGAATAGTTTACATTTTGAACAAACATTAAAAGCTTTACAACATAATAAACATGTGATTACTGAAAAACCTTTTACCTCTACAACTAAAGAATTGCAAATATTAATGAAAGAAGCGAAAAAACGTCATTTATTTTTATTTGAAGCAATTACCAATATTCATTTACCAAATTATAAATTAATTAAAGAACATATCGAAAAAATTGGTAGAATTAAAATAATTCAATGCAATTATTCACAATATTCTCGCCGATATGATGCTTTATTAAAAGGAGAAACACCAAATGTATTCAATCCTGAGTTTTCAGGAGGTGCATTAATGGATATTAATATTTATAATATTCATTTTGTGCTTGGATTATTTGGTGAACCAAAAGAAGTAGTATATTTTGCGAATAAACATGCAAATGGAATTGATACTTCTGGGATCTTAATTTTAAAATATGATGATTTCTTATGCGAATTAGTAGGAGCAAAGGATACAAAAAGTGTTAATTTTGCGATGATTCAAGGTGAAAAAGGCTATATTTATTTAGATGGTGCAAGTGGTTGTAAAGAAGTTAAAGTAGTGACAAATGATACAGAAGAAGTCTATAATCTTCAAGAATCATTAAATCCACTATATTATGAATGTGTTGATTTTATGGAAATAATTAAAAATGGGGCATTCAACGAATGCTATGATTTATTAGAGCATAGTAAACAAGTGATGGAAGTAGTAGAAAAAGCAAGAAAATGTGCTACTATTGTTTTTAAAGTAGATGAAGCTATAGAATAATAAAAAAGACAACAATAGAAGAATATCTGAAAGAAAGAAGTAAACAGCTTTATATAAAAGGAAGAACTGACGACTGATTTAATAAATCGTCTGATCTTCCTGTTTTATCTTTAATTTTCCTTTTTATATATTGTCGAGATACGAGTTGAAATTCCAGTTAAAAATTCATTCGTAATCGTATTTGTTTTCTCCGCTAATAATTCTACATTAATTTGTTGATTACCATCTTTTCCAAATAAAGTGACAATATCTCCTTCATTAATAGTTATTGGAATATCTGTAATATCAACTAACATTTGATCCATACAAATTCTACCAATAATTTTTGCAGTATATCCTTTGATTAAGACCTCTTGATTGTTAAGCTCTCTAGGATAACCATCCGCATAACCAATCGCAACGGTTGCAATCGTAGAAGGTTTCGTTGTTCTAGTACTATTACCATAGCCAATATTTTGGTTAACATCCACTTGTTTGATTAAAGCAATTCTAGCCTTTAGTGAAGCAATTGGTTTTAAATTTTGACTATAGGTAACGATTGTATTTCGCTTAGTATCTGATAAAACTCCATATAAACCTAGACCAATTCTGACATAATCATAAGAGAGTTCTGGATAATTAAATAATCCATAAGTACTTTGTAAGTGTGTATTTTTTGGATCGAAACCATATTTTCGTATTGTATCTAGTGTTTTATTAAAGACCTCAATTTGATGTTTTGTAAAGGCAATATCTTCTTTTCTTAAACGATCACTACAAGCCAAATGGCTATAAGTTCCACAAATGATAAGATGAGGCATTTGGTAAATTTTGAGTATTTGATCTATTTGTTGGGTACTGATTCCTAATCGGTTCATTCCAGTATCGATTTTAATATGAACCATTGTTTTAGGAAAAGCTTTTAATTGTAAGGCATACTCATAACTAAAGATGGTTTGCGTAAGATTATATTTTTTTAAATATTTGAAGCAACTTGGATGAGTATAGCCTAAAATAAGGATGTTTCCTTTTATTTTATTCTTTCTAAGCTCTATCGCTTCTTCTAATGAAGCGACTGCAAAATCATAAATACCCATAGTATTTAGTGCTTTAGAAATGCTGATGGCTCCAAGTCCATAAGCATTTGCTTTAACAACAGCCATAATTTGACAGTTTTTCGATAAGTTTCCTCTAATGATTTGAAGATTGTGTTTTAAATTATCTACATCAATTTCTTTCCAAGCTCTAGCCGTTGGGTTTTCTATGAAAGTTGAAGTATGTAAGTTTATTAGATATTGGTATAGGTAAGCAATTAAGAAAGATAGTATTGAAACACTAATAAATTGTAATATACCGTAATTAACGAATGGTTGAAGAATTGGTATTTTTTTAGTAAGTAAGCGAATCATAATCAATACGAATGGATGGATAATATAAATAATAGTGGTAGAGTTTCTGATAAAAGCAATACCATTTCCTTTAAATGATAGTAGATAATGAAATAGATAATAGCTTGTTGGAAGCAAGAAAATATAAAGACTATCAGATTTTTGTAGCTTAAAATGATGTAGTAACAAGCCTTCAAATAATAGTAAGATTAGACTAAGTAATACGTTTGTTAATGCTGTATTTCTTGATAAAGGCTTTTTTCTTAGTGCAATTAACATCCCTAGGTATAAAAAGAGTGGAGCAAATAGAATTCCGTTTCTTGTGTTACCAAGAACGTCTATGATTGATTTTAGAAGAGGTATTTTCGTAATTAAGTAATAATAACTATGACCGAATAATCCAATCATATATAAGAAGACTACAATATAAAATACTATTTTTCTATTTTTAATCGTTGTATATAAGTAATAGACAATCAACATACCAATGATAGAAGCTGGTAAGTACCAAAGATGATAGAAGGTACCATTTAACAATAAATCAGTCAAAAAGGAAGATATGGTGATTGTTTGAAAATACTGATTATAGATATTGATAGGTAAATATAGTAAAATAGAAAGTATGTAGAGTTGAGTAATTTTTTTAATTGATTTCTTAAGTTTTGATCTATCTATTTCTCCATCAGTGATGATAAAGAAACCAGAACAGATAAAGAAAAATGGAACAGCAACTCGACAAATAATTCTAGTAAGTATAAAATCAGATAATGGTTGTTGTGATAAAAAAGAATTGCTTAGTGGTGAAGTATGAATAGCGATGACCATTAAACATGCAACGACTCTAAAAATATCAATACCTCTATATTGCTTATTAAGCATAGTTATCATCCCTTAAGGTGATAATTAATCCATTAATATTGTTTCCTGATACTTGATATGTTGTTGTATCATTAATGGTGAAAGCTTTTGTAACATCCTTTGTAAAGAAAATAGTATATCGATGTTTAGAATCATAGATTTGCAATGGTTTTTGATACGTTAGAGTTGTAACAAACTGGATGTATTCTTCTAATACTAAGTTGTTTTTTTCAATTAGTAAAGAGTGTGGAAAGCCAACATAGCGGAAATGCCAAGGTTCAGAAGAAATTTTAGTAAGTTCATCTTTACCATCGGGATATCGAGTAATAAAACCATGGTACTTTGCTTTCTCTTTAAATAAACAAGTAATAGGATGATGATTAAATACTGGATTAATTATCGAGTTTACATGATGTTTCAAACCTAAATCAATCGCATAACCACTGGAATGTTCACTATGATATTCCTTTGCGACATATTTTCTAGTATACGATAGTCCATATTCTTCAATAGAAGATAGATATAAGTTTGATTGTTCTTCAATAGAACGATATCCGCTAATTGGTATGATTTCTTGTTGGTTATCAATTTCATTTAATAAAGTGATCAATGATTCTGCGGCTACTTTTTCTAATAAAATATTTGGGTAGCTGTTTGATATAGGCATTAAATTCTCTGGTTCCTCTAGATATGTATGTTTATATACATGATTGATTAATAATAAAGGACCTCTATTGATAGGACAGTTCTTTAATTTGATAGTTTTCATAGGTTAGTCCCTCCTCAATAATCATTTCAATTATTTGTTGATAGGTATATCCTGCAGCTTTCAACATGTTTGGGAAGCGACTATGTGATGTGAAGCCAGGGATTGTATTTACTTCGTTAAAAATGATGTTTTGATTTTGATCAATGAACATATCGACCCTAGCAAATGTTGTACAACCTAATGCTTTATATATCTTTTTGGCAGTTTCTTTTACTTGGGATGCTAGTGTCAGTGGAATTCTTGAAGGAATATGGATTTTTGATGTTTGTAAGGAATATTTTTCTTTAAAATCAAAGAAATCATTCGATATTTCAATTTCATCTACTTCACCTATCAAAAGGTTTTGATTGCCAATAATGGCACAGCCAACTTCGAAACCATCGATAGCTTCTTCTAGAGTAACTATGGTATCATAGCTACGAGCTTTTAAAACAGCGGATACTAACTCAGTATCATTATCTACTTTTGAAATACCAAATGAAGAACCAGCTTTTAGTGGTTTTACAAAGATAGGATAACCTATGTCACTTGCTTTGGTAATGATTTCTTCTGAATCTTCATATTGATAAATAACTCTTGAAGTTGGACAGCGTAATCCAATTGCTTCAATCACTAAGTGTGAACGATATTTATCCATACATAAGGCAGAAGAAATTAAGTCACAACCAATGATTGGTATTTGAAATAATGAAAATAAACCTTGAACAGTACCATCTTCTCCGTTTTTACCATGTAGGATAGGGAAAACAGCATCTATTTTAAGTCTTTTATTTGTTGTAGTTTCTATTAAATATGGTGTATTAGCATTTAATTGTATTGCTAAAGGAATGGTATCGTTAGGATTATTCCAAGTATCATTTTGTATATTGTTAATGTCGCCTAGATAACGACACCATTCACCTTGTTTTGTGATTCCTATTAAAATTAGGTTATATTTAAAAGTATCAATATTTGATATAATTGAATAGCTAGATTGTAAGGATACTTCATATTCGTAAGAAGCACCTCCAAATAAGATTGCTATAGTTTTCATATTAATCATCTCCTCATTACTTATTGTATAAGATAAACCAGCATCATTTTTGCTTTATTTCTTATAAAATTATTAAAATATTATGTTGTCTTATTAAGATAATATTAATAAACAGGTATTATAATAGAAAATTGTTTTTGTTATCTACTATGTTAATTTCATATCAAGGAATGATAAGCAGATATTGGTATTATCACAAATGGGCAAATTATTTGAATAATTTAATATTATGATATATTTTTTGTGATAAAGCTAAAGTGAAAAGTTAAATTCCACTAAAATAAAATAAATTTAAGAGTTGAATTTACTGTTACACTTATTGTAATATATAGTAAAGATAGGG
>Ga0153996_1000123_pt1 | contig 41818 bp, 38 predicted proteins | sample TSNC080MetaG_FD_104728 | JGI IMG/M metagenome (GOLD analysis project Ga0153996, IMG submission 104728) | Attine ant fungus gardens microbial communities from North Carolina, USA - TSNC080 MetaG | ecosystem: Host-associated > Fungi > Mycelium > Unclassified | place: USA: North Carolina, Lumber... | reverse complement strand
CCGGAACAGAATAAATCAGGGTAACATAATAGTTCATCTGATAAACCGCTTCGCTGAAAACCCCGCCGGGAAACTCATCTTCCAGCAGCGAAACCATCATTTTACACAGCATACCGGCACTCTGTTCATTCATGTGACCGGTATTACAATAAAATTTTAACACGACATAGCTGTCGCCGGGAAAAATCCCCTCCGGCGGCTCTGCCACCCGTTCTCCGGCAATGCAGGTGTTGATCGGAGCTTTTGACAAACAGTCTGCCAGATAAGCCTTGCGTGCCTGATTATGATCCTGCCTTTTTACCTTTCCCGAATTCCGCTCCATCTGAACCGATTCGAGCGTCGTCAGAAGGGTATCGGCATTAATTTCCGATTTCAGCAGATATTGCGATACCCCCAGTTTCATCGCCTGTTTTGCATACTGAAAACTCTCGTGATTACTCAGAATGATAAACGATATATCCGGATCAATTTTTTTTGCTTCGGTGATAAACTGAATTCCGTCCAGCAATGGCATCTTAATATCTACTAAAACAATATCGGGATTAAGGGATCTTACCATTTCTAATGCTTCTTTTCCGTTAGCCGCTTCCCCCACGACATGATAACCGTGGGCCGGCCAGTCAATGGTCGTTTTCAAACCCAAACGCACTAAGAATTCATCATCTACAATTAATATATGATACATCCCTTTTCACCCCGCTTTTGTCTGCTGCATGTTACTTTGGCAGTCTGATTCTAAACAGCATTATTATATCACATGCATCATTCAAACACTATCGCCACCTTAAAATCGCCATGCTTTCCGGCTGCGTATTCAAAGCCTTTCTCCCAGTCTTCGATAGGAAACCTGCGGGAAACAAGACCGTTCGTTTTCAGGTTTCCGCTTTGAATATTCTCGATCACAAACGGATAAGCATAAGGACTCAAATGGGCACCTAAAATATCCAGCTCTTTCCGGTCCCCGATAATCGACCAGTCGACGCTGGTCGGTGCACTAAATACACTAAACTCAACAAACCGGCCCAATTTCCGGATCATCCCAAGGCCCTGTACGACACTGGAAGGGTGGCCGGTAGCTTCTATGTAAACATCACACCCATAACCATCGGTGAGATCCAGAATCTCTTTAATGACATCTACCTTGCCAGGATTCCAAACGATATCGGCACCGAACTCCCTGGCCTTATCCAGGCGTTCTTCAACCATGTCCAGGACAATTAATCTCTTCGGATTCTTCATTCTGGCATAGGTAACCATGCCCAGTCCCAGTGTTCCTGCCCCGGAAATCACAACTACATCTTCATTGGTAATGCTGCCCCGGTCTACTGCGTGTTTAGAACAGCCATAGGGTTCAATCAATAATGCATCTTCCAATGACATCTCATCCGGTACCCTGCTGATTACCGCCGTTTTAGGAAATCTGACGTATTCTGCCATCCCCCCGTTATTTTCCGACTGAAAGCCGAAGATATTGTGGGGCTGACACATCCAATAATGCCCGTCCGCACAGAAGCGGCATTTTTGGCATGGCACTATCTGATCGGCAATAATCCTGTCTCCCAGGGCATACCCTTCGACATTCTCTCCGATCTCAACAATACGGCCAAAAAACTCATGACCGGGAATAAACGGGGGCTTTACCCACGACGGCTGAACATCATCCCCCCAGAACATGGCCGCACCATGACTGCACTTCAGATCGCCGGCACAGATACCGCATGCCTCGGTTTTAATGATAATATCATCCGGTCCGCACTCCGGGGCCGGATATGCTTCTTCAAACACATATCTATCCTTATCGTAAGCAACCAGTGCTTTCATCGTCTTCGGTCTCGATCCTATATCTGCCATAATTTATTTCCACCTTTCCTGATTATACAGTAAACTGATCCCATACCGCATCAAGTGATTGACTAAGATTGCGATACTTCTGATATTTATTCTGATAGACACCGGTTACTTCGGGATTCGGATAAACTTTATCGGCAATATGAACCATCCGGGCTGCAGCTTCCTCATAATCAGCATATACACCGGCTGCTACCGCCGCCGCCATGGCACACCCCAAAGCCCCCAGTTCCTTCACCGTAACCGTCTCAATCGGTAAATCTAAGATATCTGCAAACATCTGTACCCAGACCTTAGAGTTGACCGCACCGCCTGCCATTCTGACCGCCTTCGGCAATTTTCTGGTACTCAGAAGCTTATCGATATGGGTCTTGTGTGAATAAACCACCCCTTCGTAAATAGCCCGCAGCATATGCGCCTTTTTATGGTATAAAGTCAGGCCGGCAAAGGTACCCTTTCCTAATGGATGAGCGTTAGAGGCATACAGAAACGGCAGAAAATACACCTCACATTCCTCCGGTGCCACCTCTTCCACCTGCCGGTTAATCACTTCATAAATACTCTCACCCGGAGGAATCGGCTCGTTTCTCATGCACTGCTCTATATACCACTCCAGATTACCGGCACTGGTGGCACTGCACTCTTCGACTAAGTAATAGCCCGGTATCGCATATAGAGAATTCATCGCAATACTGCCATCCATTACCGGCTGTTTGGATATGTATTCATTGATACTCCAAGTTCCTGCAATTGTACACATATCTTCCGGGGTACTCACATTAAGCGCAATCGCGCAGGAATCGATATCGAACATTCCGCCTGCTGCCGGAGTCCCTTCTAAAAGGCCGGTCAGCCTGGCCGCTTCCGCTGTTATACTGCCGCATTTTTCATAGGAATATTTCAGCGGCGCCAGCTTTTCGTATACCTCTCCGATTCCAAGCTCATCCAGCAATTCTCTATCAAACTTGGCATTTTTAACATCCATAAGGCCGGAGCCGGAAATATCCGTAGCCTCACAGAATGCTTCACCGGTCAGCCGGAACCGGATATAATCTTTCACCGAAAATACCCACTGAATATTGTCATATACGTCCCGGTGATGGTCCTTAAACCATGCCAGCAGCGATACCTGCTGGCATGCCATGATATCCTGACAGGTCCGGGGATATATTTTCGCATGGGTTCCATCTTCTTTCCACTTCTTGGGATACTCCCATGCCCGGCCATCGGTTGAAACAATACCGTTCCACGCCGGCTTCCCGTTTCTGCCCCAGGGATATAGCCCTTTCCCGTGGCCGCAGACCGCAATTCCGATTATTTCCCCGGCATCTATCTGCGTTTTATCAATAACCTCTTTTACACACTCACAATTACATAACCAGAGATATTCCATATCTCTTTCTGTATATCCGGGTTTCGGCGTTAATATCGGGGTCTGTCTGGATGCCGCAGCAATTTCTCTCCCCGCCATATCGAATAAGGCCGCCTTTATCACCGTTCCCCCGTTATCTAAGCCAATTGCATATCGCCCCATCGATTAGCCCTCCACCCGAATCCGCTCACCGGTCTCCGGATCGAATAAATGGGTTCTCTCTTCATGGAAAATCAACTGTACCTGCTCTCCCGGCTGATAAGATACATCATCTACTGTGGTCATGCCAAGCAGCATTTCACCAACCCGGACCGAGATTCTTCTCTCATCACCCAGGTTCTCATAAATCGCCACCGGTACCGGCGTCGAAGATACTTTTTCTTTCGCGATCAAAACGTCCACCGGCCGCACTCCCAGAGTTACTTTCATCCCATCCTTTACAACCGGGTTATAGCGCCCGGGCACCTCCACCTGTAACTCACTGCCGGCAAAGGTAAACATGAAACGCCCCTCTCTTTTGACGATTTCAGACTGGATCAGATTCATCGGCGGTTCGCCGATAAAGCCGGCGACAAACTCATTGGCCGGATCATCGTAAACTTCCAGAGGAGTGCCGATCTGCTGTATTTCACCGTCTTTCATAATAATAATCCGGTCGGCCAGCGACATTGCTTCCATCTGGTCATGGGTTACAATTATCGTGGTACATTTTATTTCATGATGCATTCGCTTGATTTCCTGCCGCAGCTGCTGCCGCATTTTGCCGTCCAGATGGCTGAGCGGTTCATCGAGCAGTAACAGCCCGGGTCTTCTGACGATTGCCCTGGCAATATTAACCCGCTGTTTCTGCCCGCCCGAAAGGGCCGTTGATTTCATCGTCAGCAGATCATCGATCTTCATCAAAGGAGCCACATAGCCAATTGCCTGTTTGATCTCATCTTCTGACTTTTTCTTCGCCCGCATATTAAACGCCAGATTCTCATATACGCTCAGCGGCGGATACAGTGCATAATCCTCAAATGCCAGACCGATATTGCGGTCTTTGGGATGCAGCTCATTAATCCGTACATCGCCGATAAACATATCACCATCAGTAATCGTTTCCAATCCGGCAATCATTCTCAGAGTGGTTGACTTCCCGCATCCGGAGGGACCAAGGATGCCGATAAACTCGCCGTCTTCACAGGTATATGAGACATCTTTTACCGCAAAATCATTGACCGTCTTTTTTTGAAAACGTTTCTTTTTCTGACCGTCATAGCGTTTGTACACATTGTTTAGCACTAATTTTGCCATACCTTTATCCCTCCTGTTGGTCCTTTGTATAGCGGGACATATTATTTCTTATAATAAATTCTTGCGTTTCACCATGAAAATAAATGGCATTTACCATATTAAATTTTATGTATACTGTCTGATCCATATCTGCCGCTGTATCATTTGGGCAGGTAACCGCAATTTTGATATCCCCGACTTTCACAGTCATAATTACCTTGTTTCCGATCGGCTCATTGGCATATACCGATCCTTCGATCCAGTCATCACCGTTTTTTTCAAAAGCAAAGGAAATATCATTACCCCTCATCCCGATATGGATATTGTCGGTTTCCGCTTCCCGTAAGGCTGCGGCTGTATCCTCTGCGGGCAGAAGCTTGACGCTCTGCCCCGGCAGCGTCAAATATACATCTGCGCCGTTAACCTGCCGCCTGGCCTCCAGAATATTGATTTCCGGTTCACCGAACAGACAAGCGACAAACTCATTTCTAGGGGTATAATACATCTCCTGCGCCGTTCCGGTCTGGATAATCCGGCCGTGGTTCAGAACCGCGATCCGGTCGGCCAGCGACATTGCTTCCATGTAGTCATGGGTGACATAAATGGTGGTGGAATTAATCGAAGTCTGCATCTCTTTTAATTCACCGCGCATGAAGTGCCGCAGCTTTGCATCCAGATGAGCCAGCGGCTCATCCATCAGAAATACATTCGGGTTCCGCACCAGGCATCTTCCCAGCGCCACCCTCTGCCGCTGCCCGTTGGACAGCTGGCTGGGCTTGCGCTCAAGCAGGTGGTTGATCTTCATCATGTTCGTCACCTTATCCACCGACTGCCTGATATAATCTTCATCCCTTTTATAAAGCTTGCTCCGCATCGGTGAAGCAATATTATCATAGACCGATAAATTGGGATACAGCGCATAATTCTCAAAGACCATTGATACATTCCGATCCTTGGACTCAGTATGATTCATAATCTGTCCGTCGATTTTAACCAGTCCCTGCTCGGGAAATTCCGCACCTGCTATAGTTTTAAGCAAGGTTGTTTTGCCGGCTCCGGCCGGTCCGAACAAGACGAAAAATTCATTATCCCTGACAGTCAGGTCGATGTCGGAAAGGGCTGTTACATCACCAAATTTTTTGGTAATACCCTGAAGTTCAATCTGTGCCATTTCTAATTCCTCCCTTAACCTTTTACCGCTCCGAAGCTCAAACCGCGAACCAGATGCTTTTGAATAAACAATGCCACAATCACTTCCGGCAGCACTGCGATCGTCGAAGCTACCGCCACCTGCCCGTAATGCACGGTGTCAGATGCGATATAACGCAGGGCCGTAATGGTGATGGTCTGGATCTTCGAGCCGCTCAAGATCAGCGGAAAGGTAAAGCTGTTCCAGGCAAAGATAAAGGCCAGCAGTGCCGACGCTACCAGTCCCGGCTTGATGAGCGGTATCAGCGTTTTGAAAAACACTTCATACCATGTATATCCATCCAGTTGGGCCGCCTGTTCCACTTCAACGCTGATATCCTCAAAATATCCTCTAACCACCCATATCAGAAGAGGCATGGTAATCAACTGATATACCCATATCAGACCCAAATAGGTATCATATATCCCAATCTTTTGAAAGATCAGGAAAATCGGCAGAATTACCATAATCTCCGGGGCAAATTTAAATGACAGGATCTGAAATGCCACATCCTCTTTTTTCCGGAAATTATACCGCGCCAGCGCATATGCACACGGTACGCCGGCGATCACCGTCACAATGACGGCACCGCCTGCTACCAGTAAATTTTGAAAAAATGCCCGGAAGTAGTCCGATCCGATCAGGACTGCCCGAAAGTTTTCCAAGGTCGGGGTAAACCGAAATACCGTGTTATACATTTGCGCATCCGACTTAAATGCACAGATCACCATCCAGATCAGCGGGAACAGCGCAAACATTGCAAACAGCGTTAAGCCCAGATTCCGTCCAACCGGCTCCAATATTCTCATAATTCCTTTTTGTTTATGCTGATTCATTCCTGTACCTCCTACTTTCCTGCCGCCTGATTAGCCAGATGTCTCTGCCGCTTGACCAGGAACTTCGCGGTTTTATTGATCAACAGCCACAGTACCAGCAGGAACGGCAGCGCCGATGCCAGCTTTTGGTAGGTAAAACCATTGATATAACCGGTCAGGGAGATATTCATCAAGGTATCCCCCGGCCCTCCTTTGGTCAGTGCATAGATAATTCCAAACTCCTGCAGAGCCGCCATTAACCGGAACAACAACGCTATGTACATAAACGGTTTCAGCATCGGAAAGGTCAGAGTCTTAAAGGTAAACCACGCACTCGCTCCATCCACCGCTGCCGCTTCAAAGGGGGACTTCGGCAGAGACTGAATTCCCGCTAACACCAGCAAGATGACAAACGAAGTATTGACCCATGCATCGATCACGATGGCGGTAAACATGGCCGTACTGTGAGATGCCGCCCACGGAAAATTGTAGACTCCGATCAGATTTAACACTTTTTCCAGAACCCCTACCGTGTTAGACGTCATCAGCTGCCAGATCAGCACTGCTACGGCCGGTGCAACCATCAGCGGAAAGGTGAACAGAACTTTCAGGATTCTGCTGTATTTCGTATCCTTCTTTAGCAGCAGGGCCACCCCGGTCCCCAGCAGCATTTCTGCTGCTGTTGCGAAAATACCATATCGCAGGGTCACCGACAGAGCGTGGTAAAATTCTTTACTGGTGAACATATTGATCCAGTTTCTCAGCCCTACAAAACTCCATTTGGGAAGTCTGAATGAATAGTTTGTAAAGGATAGAAATATGGCGGTGATAAACGGGATCATAATACCGATGAGAATAACAAGTCCCGGAGCAATAATATAGTAAGGCCGTCTGCGTATGTGTGCCGGAATCTCATTGTAATTTATTTCTTCATTGTTTTTCTTGCTGCCAAACATTTAACTGCCTCCTGATCGTTTTATCGCCCTTCGGCGCCTCAGTTTAATACTGGGATAAATCAATGTCTTCTACCGCTTTATCCATCTTTGTCTTCAGCTGATCAAGCCCATCCTGCGCCGAATTGTATTTGCCGGCGACAATATCCTGCAGGGTAGCTGCCCATTCGGTGGTGGTTTCAAAGAAATACGGCTGGGGCGTGAATAAAATTGTCGTGTTCTCGATCGTCGCTTCATATGCTTCGATATATCCCGGCTGGCCTTCCATCATAGTCTGGAATTCTTCCGATTCCCATACAGAGGTGCGGGCCGGATCTAAGCTGTTGCCTTCGATGGTTGCATATTTTGCAAAATCTTTACCGGTAAAATACATGATATAGTACCATGCTGCACCCTTATTCTGAGATGCTGAGTTCATCGCTATGGACCAGGTCCAGTAATTGGATATCTGCGGATCGCCTTCTCCCGCTACCGGCAGCGGTGCAAATGCTATATTTCCAGCTTCTTCCGATGCGCCTTCCCAATTCTGATGAACCGGATTATTATCAGCATCCAGTACGATTGCCGCATTCCCGGTTCCCAGATCAACACCGCAGTCATACCAGGTATACTTTGACCAGGAAGAGCTGCCGCCGCGGTTGATCATGTCGACAAAGAATTCGGTCATTTCGACTGCTTCCTTCGAATTCACTGCAGAAACCAGTTTATCGCCTTCAATCTCAAAGTCTTTGGCGCCAAACGCCGCATACATACTCATATACGCCGGATGGATGGTTCCCCAGTCACGAGCCCCTCTGACAGCAACCGCATAGGAGTTTTCTCCATTCCATTTCTGCAGTGCATCACAAACCTCTAAGAGCTCATCATATGTTTTCGGCACTTCTAAACCATTCTCTTCAAATGCTCTGGTATTATAAGCCATGGTATAAACTTCAAAGGCCAGCGGAATGCCGAGCTGCTGTCCGGTTCCGACCGCTTCACCCGGAACCCCCGACCATTTCAGCGCATTGACCGCACTGGCTACAAAATCGTCAAAATCATAATCCGGCGACACCGCTCCGGCATCATCTAAATATGTATTCAGATCCTCCACATAACCGGCTGATGAGTAGTCCCATAACTGATATGCTCCGGACATAAACAGATCTGGACTTCCCGAACCGCTGGCAAGAGCTGTGGACACCTTGTCGAAATAACTGCTCTCCGGGGTGATGGAATATTCTACATGAATTCCGGTTAATTCCTCAAATTCCTCCAATTTGTTGACCATTGCCTCAGAAGCCGTATGCTGTACCATCTGAATTTCAATTGTTGTTCCTTCATACGCCTTCCAGTCAAATTCTCCCGAATTGCTGCTTGGCTGGTCAGAGCCGCTTCCACCGCCAGAATCATTTGATCCGCCTCCGCATCCGGCCATTCCTGCGACCAAAGCTGCTGCCATCATCGCTGCAAACACTCTTTTTAAACTCTTTCCTTTCATAAATAAAAATCCTCCTTTATTGAATTTCTTCTTCAATGCATTGATTTTGTTCAATTATATCCTCCTTTTTTCAGTATCTAAATGGTTAATTTTTTTAAAATTATAAAATAATTTTGATATTAAATTATCAAATGCATAAACTGAAAAGATATTTTAAAATTCATAAATTTCTTACGATTAATTTCTAAGAACGCGGGACAGATTTGTATTTAGCTATAAAAATAAGGCTGCGCTCTATGGCTTATAGATTAGCTATAGTGCCGCAGCCTCTGAAGATTTCATTCCATTAATCTTTCACTACCGGTAATATAATTTCTGCGATTGTCGCTATATTGGGACTGCTGTCGAATATTAATTCAGCATCGACGCCGAAATATAGTTTTATTCTTTCTTTTATGTTGGTGACGCCGATCTTGCTGAATCGGGTGCTTTTTTCCACTCCTTTATTGAGCTCTTCCATGCTTGCGGCATCCATTCCCAGCCCATTGTCAATCACCCGAATATGGAGCTTTTCATCAAAAATGGTGGCTGCGATGTGGATGCGGTAGTTGCCCCTCGCTTCGTTGAATCCGTGGATGATTGAGTTTTCTACCAGAGGCTGTAAGATGAAGCGCAGCACCTTGCAGTCAGCAGCTTCTTCATCGATGAAGGTGGTAAATTCGAAAATATCAGTGTAGCGGAATTTTTGGATGATGATATAATTTCGGACACTTTCCACTTCCTCGCGCAGGGTGGTCTCACCTTCTACTTTGCCCAAATTATATTTGAGCAGATTGATTAAAGCCGTGCTCATCTCGGCAATGTTTTCGACTCCCTGCATCACTGCCAGCCATTTGATCGAATCCAGTGTATTATACAGAAAATGGGGGTTGATCTGTGCCTGCAGTATCTGGTATTCTAATTCACTCTTTCGCTTCTGATCACGACGCTCCTTGTCGAAAAGCTCGTTTATTTGTCGAATCATGCTGTTGAAAGCATGTCCCAGACGGCCGATCTCATCATAGCGCTTCACTGCGGCGGTGGCGGTAAAGTCTCCTTCAATGACTTTACCACAGACCTGCATCAATTCTTTGATCGGCTTTGTCAGCGAGCGGGTCAGCCAGATTGTATAGCAAATAGAAATGGGTACAATCACTAATAAAACCATGTGCAGGCTTTTTAATATTTCTTGAAAACTGACCGTAGCTGCATCCTTCTGGACAAAACGAATCAGGCTCCAGTCGGCCAGATTGATTTTTTCAGATACAATAATCACATCTTTTTTGTATAACACACCCTCGATCTGATTACTCTTTTCCAACAGTTCCGGATATTTCTTCAAAACGTCGGTATAATCTGCCGACAAAGGGTACTGGAGCAGGATTTCTCCTTTCGAGTCGGCGATGACCGCTTTATCCTTCAAACGGATTGAGGACGCAGTAAACAGTTTATGTATACTCTCATAGGATACATCCACCACCGCAATACCATACATTTCTTTGGTCTCACTGTCGAAAATAGGCCGGATATAAGAAGCACTGCTCAAATAATTATTCTCTTCCTCTGTGTTAAAGCCGGTCCAGACCCCCTTGCGGTCTTCATCCTTTTCATACTTTTGCAGGTAAGATTCAAAAAAAGGCCTTTTCGCTTGTTCATTGGTGGAACACCAGAAACCATTTACACCCAGAATGTGTACCTGATTAATACTGTTATTCATATCCCTCATACTATTGATATAGATTTGAATATCCTCTGTTTCCTCTTTATTGACACCATTTCTCAAAACATCCTGTACCGCATTATTACTGATCAGGGAATAACTGTAATCATTAATCATCGATGTCAGCATATTAAACTGTTCTTTAGTGCTGCTCGTTATCTCAAGATGATAATTTATTTCCATCGCTTCCATCCGTTTCCCATACACATTGAAGATAATAGATGTAAATACTAAAAGAGTAAAAAAGAATAATAGAAAAATACCTGAAAAAATACGTGTCGATATTGTCTGTTGTCTTCTCATTGCCTTAACCCGCCCCTTTCTAGATCATAAATCAATCATAATAGAATCGATAATTTAAAGCAATGCCATTAAACAGCATTGACACTGGATTTTCTGGTAATATATTCTAGTATCAGAAATCAACATAGAGAAAGACGGAGGATGACATCTAAAAAGCGATGAATGAGAAAAATCTATATGCCTATATAGAAAACGAAAGTAAGAGAGTTGCTTATCAATATATAAGAAATGATTCATTATTTACAGACAAAGGCAGGTGGATCAATTCCCCCTGCCTTCTCTTTTTATTTTTTAACCGCTAAAAAACCAATGTATCTCACCAGCGTATATAATACAAACACTGCTGCAATAATGGTCTGAACTGCCACCACATAGCCTAACGCCGGGACTGGATTTTCCATATTTGCCGCGCAGGCCATCGTTTGTTTAGAAGCAATTGCGCTGATTACGAAGGGAAAGGTAAACGATGCATAACTTGGGTAGAAGGGCAGGCGCAAATACCCAACTGCTTTGATCAGTGCAAAAATAAATAAGATTGATGCCAGTATATACATCGCCATCAAAAAAGCATAAGACTTCGATGCCACCGACTGTACATAACCGGCCACGCACAAACTGGTGGGCGCAGCGTAAATACAGAGCAGCGGCTTAGCCGGTTCCGGAACTTCCATATGTTTTACATAACGTACAGTGGTAAGGACCAGCAGAATAACCAACGCGGCAAATCCAAACCAAAATGCCGCCGCCCCGATGCCGGTCTGTTCATAAGCCGGCGCTGTAATGGACGCAACCACAATTCCCACATAAACAATATAATAGCTGGCAAACACCTTTGTCATCTCAAGCTTAATAATAAACCTTGCCGTAAAATAAATAATCAATGCGATATGTAATACAATTGCAAATATCCACAGGTAAAAAGCTGCCTGTCCGATCCACTGCTTAACATAAGTACTCAGCAGCATAAGTGACATTGAAAAAGTTCCTGCCACACTGGCCATAATGGGATTCTTCATATCGTCTTTGATCATCTGCGGAAATAAAATAAGCTTCAGCAGGACCAGAATCAGTAAAATCCCTCCTGCGATTCCGCATGCATAGCGCAAGCCCTCCGAATAGCTCTGCAAAAGATTTCCCAGGGCAAAAGTCCCAAGCATAACCCCACATATCGGTATCGGTATTCTTTTTATGATATCTCTCATTGTAATACTCCTTCAGGCTGTTTTTTCATCAAGATTTGTAAGTTCTAGTTCACGGATAATAATCTCTGCCGTCTTTTTGGCGCAAAGACCGGTATAGTAAATGCACTGTTCTTTATGTTCGCCTTTACTCATGTCAAATTCTTTTGTCAGAACACGGCAACAGACAGATTTTTTTCCGTTTACCTCTTTAAACCAGCTGTGCAGTTCATTCGTCAACTCCATACATTTTGCTACCTTCGGGTCCTTAGGACCATTCTGTTCAGTCCGTCCAAAAAACAGTCCCAAAGCCAGAATCCCACCATTCACAGCTCCGCAGAGACATCCTGAACGCCCCACCCCGACAGCCATACCGGAAGACATGGCTATGACCTCTTTGGGAACATCCAATTCAAAATTATCTCTGATTGCTGCCATTAACGCCTCGCAGCAGTAGTAGCCGCCGCGGAAATTATTCTCGGCATCTTCTGCAATCTTTTCTACACTAACTTCACTTTTTACCTTCATTTCTTTTGTACCTCCTCATATTCAACATTGGACTTACCCAAATTATACCACCAAGCAGTATGGCATAGTCATTCAATAACCTTATGATAGAAATCAATTATAGATTTTATCTATATATTTTCCGGCATTGGCGTCAGCAACATAATCCGGAAATTATGTGCCGGTACCGCAAAAAAAATGCTTGCTATAATAAGCAATAAGCATTATAATGCTTATGATTATCAGTTACCCATTTTAACTGATATTCACAGCCCTTGAAATTAAATACCAACCATTATTTTTGTTTGAATCTTCAAACAGAAGTCTTAGGGGAGTAGCAGCATAGAGTATCTATGTTTTTGGATCAACAGCAAGTGTCTTATCAGACACTGGTCTAAAAATGAAATTGCGAGACCTAAGTGTTAGGACCAAGTGTCGTTTCACTTAGGTCTTCTATTCTTTTTTTGAGTTAAAAGTATTTAGCTCTTATTTAAACCAAATAAAAAATTGTATTCATTTACCTGATTAGGAGGGGTTATTGTGGCAGAAGAATCTAAAATTTCAAATCACCAAAAATTGTCATTGGCTGGATTGCTGGTAGCTATGGGGGTTGTCTATGGTGATATCGGAACGAGTCCGCTGTATGTAATGAAAGCGATTGTAGGTGACAATGGCGGGATTGCAAATGTTTCGGAAAATTTTGTTCTTGGCGCGGTTTCTTTAATATTCTGGACTCTTACGATATTGACGACTGTTAAATATGTAATGATCGCCTTAAATGCCGATAATCATGGAGAGGGCGGGATCTTCTCACTCTATACCCTCGTCCGCAAACAAGGAAAATTTCTTATAATTCCGGCGATGATCGGCGGGGCAGCACTTTTAGCCGATGGAGTATTGACTCCAGCGGTAACGGTAACTACGGCCATTGAAGGCCTGCGTGGCATCCCGGTCTTTTTTGACCGTTTTGGCAACGATCAGAATATTATCGTGATTATTACTTTAGTGATTATTTTTGTGCTGTTTTCCGTTCAGCACTTCGGAACAGACGCCGTGGGAAAAGCCTTCGGACCAATTATGTTTGGCTGGTTCACCTATCTGGGTATCATGGGATTGATCAATTTCATCGGTGACTGGACGGTATTAAGGGCATTGAATCCTTATTATGCCGTGCAGCTGCTGAGCAGTCCTGAAAATAAACTGGGAATATTTATTCTGGGAAATGTTTTTCTGGCAACGACAGGTGCGGAAGCATTGTATTCTGACTTAGGGCATGTTGGAAAGCAGAATATACGCACCAGCTGGCCCTATATAAAAATATGCCTGATGATTAATTATTTGGGCCAGGCAGCGTGGATTATAAATGTAAAAGACAAATTTGCAGGCAGCGCACTTGAGAGCATAAATCCCTTTTTCCAAATGATGCCGGACAGTCTGATGTTGGTGGGGGTTGTTTTTGCCACCATAGCGGCAGTGATTGCCTCACAGGCCTTGTTATCAGGCTCATTTACCCTGGTTTCTGAAGCAATTAAGCTGAAGCTGCTGCCTAGATTAAAGATCGTCTATCCCGGTTCGAATATCGGACAGATGTTTATTCCGGCGGTAAACACCATATTATGGATAGCCTGTTCATTAATTGTTTTAACCTTCAGGACGTCTACTCATATGGAAGCTGCCTATGGTCTGTCCATTACGGTAACCATGCTGATGACTACATTTTTGTTGATGTTCTATTTATTAAAAAAGGGTGCGCCGAGAATAGCTGCCTATATGATAACATTATTCTTCGGAAGTATCGAAATGGTGTTTTTTGTTTCCAGTATAGCGAAATTTTTTCACGGCGGTTATGTGGCAGTGGGAATCGCATTACTCATTTTAGCGGTGATGACGGTTTGGGAGCTCGGTAACATTATTAAGGATAAGACCTCCGATACAGTGCCATTGCGGCCGTATATAGACCAGTTAAGAATATTAAAAGAAGATCGGGAAGTACCGATCTTTCAGACTAATGTAATCTTCATGACATCCTATATGATCGGGGATGAAATAGAACGTAAAATCATTTATTCTATTTTGGATAAAAGGCCCAAAAGAGCAAATGTTTACTGGTTTATCAATGTAACCGTAACCGATGATCCGTTTACAGAACAATATTCTGTAGATATGATGGGAACGGACTTCATTGTCCAGGTTCAGCTGTACTTAGGATTCCGTGTTTCTCAGGAAGTTAATGTGTATTTGCGAAAGATTGTCATTGATCTGATGAAAGATGGAAGGCTGCCAACCCAGCCTCAAAAGTATTCACTAACGCCGGGACGGCAGGTAGGTGACTTTAAATTTATCATTATACGCGAGGAATTATCAAAGGTAACGGAACTAAAGAAATGGGAACGTCATATTATGCAGCTAAAGTTAGCGATCAAGAAAAGGACAACAGCTCCTGAACATTGGTTTGGTTTACAGTTTAGTGAAGTGAAATATGAATCAGTGCCGCTGTTTATTGGCGACACGCGTGAGACAAATCTGGTGGAAAAAAAGAAATGACTGCCTTGTCTATCCATCATAAAATGGCCTTTTCCAAGCATCGAAAACCTCCGGTGAGCAACAATCTGTGCACCATCAACAATGATTTTAGCACGATTAATCCAGAATGATATACAATAAAATACAGCGGAAGTATGCTTTCCGCATTCTTCCACTGTATATTGCCTGTCTAATAGCGGCTGACAGATCAATGTTCCCTCATGCTATAAACCGGCCATCGCAGCGCACTCACCCTTTCACTGCACCTGCTGAAAGTCCATTAACCACTCTTTCCTGTGCAAAAAAGTAAAACAGCATAACCGGAAGGGAACCTATCAGAATTGCTGTTAACACAGACGGAATGTTAACTGTTTCAGCTCCAAAAAATTCCCGGATTCCCAGCGGCAACGTTTTGTTGGCATTGGAACTGATTATTGTCAGGGCATATATAAATTCATTCCAGCATGTCAAAAAGCAATAGATGCACACCGTAGAAATAGCCGGTTTCGAAAGCGGCAGCATAATATTCCAATAAATCCTAAAAGGTGAAGCCCCATCAATAAGCGCCGACTCCTGAACACTGGCGGGAACTTCTTCAAAAAAATTCGTAATGATGTATACTGAAATCGGAAGTCCAAAACTAATATATGGGCCAATCAAGCCGGGCAGTGAATTTGTCAATCCAAAGCTGCGGGTCAATTGATAAATCGGAATTAAAGTAGTATGAACCGGGATCATCATCCCTACCAAAAACAGTAAGAACAATGGCCTATTTGCCGCAAACTTAAGTTTTGCAAATGCATAGCCCGCCATCGATGCGACCAGAATGATTATGATCACCGCACATATCGAAACAATGATACTATTCCTGAAATAAATAATAAAATCGGCCTCCAACACTCTCGCAAAATTTCCAAAATATAATTTCTGCGGAAGCCCCCAATAGTTTCCAGTCATATATTCTTGTTGATTTTTAAAGGACATAATCAAAGTCACTACAAACGGAAAACCAAACAAAACCATGAAAAACAAAGCAACTGCATATAATGCTGCTCTTTTAACAATTTTCATTTAGGCGTCCTCCTTTGCCTTCATCTCGGCGGCGGGTCACCCTCATAAATATGAATACAACCACCATTGAAATTAGAAACATGCTTCCTGCAACCGAGCTGGCATAGCCCATTTGCTCCTGGTTAAATGCCTTTTTATACATATAGGTTGCCATTAATTCAGAATATCCATTTGGTCCGCCGCCAGTCATTATCCAGAATAAGTCAAAGTATTTAAGGGATCCGACAATCGATAACACTGCCGACGTTTTTAATGTCCCCGACAGCAACGGAAGGGTCATTGACCAAAACTGCTGCCACTTTGAAGCTCCATCTATCGTAGCCGCTTCATATACTTCTTCCGGAATTCCGGTCATCCCCGCCCGAAGTAAAATCATATATTGAGGAGTATATTGCCAGCACACTACAAAAAGCAGAGCAAACATTACTGTACTTTCTGTGCCCAGCCAGGCCGGCGGGTTATGTATGCCAAGCGCACGCAGAACATTATTAATCAAACCATTATACGGATGCAGCATCAACTGCCACAATATCCCTGTCGCTACAGTAGAAAGCAGCATTGGCATGAAATAAATAGTCCGAAGTAGTTTTATCCCTTTTATTTTTGAATTGATTATTAAAGCAAGAATCATTCCCAGCCCCAATTGAACCACTACGGATACAATAACTAATAACAAATTGTTAGAAGCAGCATGCCAAAACTCTTTATCAGAAAACAATTTAAAATAATTGGTCAGGCCCACACCGGCAGCCTTTTGATAGGGTCCCATTCCCGGCCAGTCAAGGGTACTAAAATAAAAAGTCATTATAATACCATAAACATTATACAATCCATAAATAACCAATGCCGGCAGCAGAAAAAGCAGCACTGTTCCGCGATTACTCCATTTCCGTTTACTACGTATCATATTCATAGTTCCACCATCTTTCAGCTACTATTTATAATGAAGATGCTACTCTATACTTTCATATAGTTTTTGCATCTCTTTTGCCGCCTCTTCTGATGTCATTGTCTTTCCAAGTAATGCCTGACAAGTATCTTTATGTTTTTCTGCCAGTTCCGGTGACAGTGTCTGATCTATAAAATTCTGTAAATATGTTGCATTAGACAACTGATCCATCCCTTGCTGGAGAGGCTTTGTCGAAACATTCAGATCTGTTCTGGCACCAATAGCACCTGCATCCGCAAACCCCTGCTGAACTGTTTTAGACGTGGATAAAAATTCGACCAGTTTAATCGACATTTCAACATTATCACTGTCCGCGGAAACTGAAAAAGCATTCTCACCCGCCAGCATATCGGTGATTTCGCCTTTGCCGCCCTCAATTGCCGGATATGACGCAAGAGCAAGATTATTATTATAAAATTCTTCATTTTCGGATAAACAGGTAGAGATAAATCCGGAAGTCTGAAGAATCATCGCACACTGGCCGGCATAAAACATCTGCCGCGAATCACCGGTATCCCAGTTAAGTGCATTTGCACCTTCAGGGAACCAGCCGTCATCCACCATATTACGGAGCATATCACCCGCTTTGATAAACGTTTCATCCTCAAATGATATTTCCCCGGAAATTGCTTTTTGGAAAATGTCAGCACCACCGATTCGCATTGAGAGCATCACAAAATGCTGTGCTCCCGGCCATTTTGTTGAATTTGCAAGCGCAAACGGAATAATCCCATTTTTTTTAAGCGTTTCACATACCGTCTCCATCTCAGCCCAGGTCGTCGGGACTTCTAAGCCATGCTCTTCAAATATTGCTTTATTGTAATATAAAGGTGTTAAAGCTGTCATATATGGCGAGCCATATACTTTCCCATCAAAAGTATTCATGCCGATTGCTGCTTCGTTCAATTGATCTTTCCACACTTCAATATCTTCCGTGATATCAACAACCAACCCTTCATCCGCAAATGCTTTCAGCCATCCTCCGCCCCAGGAATGAAATACATCCGGTGCATCGCCGCTGCCCATCGCCGTACGCAATTTCGTCTTAAAGGGATCATTTTCTAAAACTGTGATTTCCACTTCAACGCCATACTTTTCGGAAAACTCCTTGACCCCCTCTTCAATGACCTTTTTACGGTTTTCCGCTGTTTGAATATGCCACAATTGAAGCTTATTCCCCCCTTCCTCTTTCGTCACTGCGCTTTCTTCCTCATCATTCCCGGCACCATTGCCGGAACAGCCATTTGCAGACAATATCATCATACCCGCCATCAGTAACGCTGCCATTTTCTTAAACTTTCTCATTCTTCATCCTCCTTTTTATAAGTTTTTCCAGTCATCAGGGTTCTCAATAGGCCCGGATAATGGCCTGATTCCTCGCCTTTTTCCCTTATAGTCATTGCATAAGAAAATCAAAGAGCCATCAGGATTTTCAAATTTTTGTTCTGGCTCAAGTGCTGTGCCAAGTAGTTCTGTTGAAACAAAAGGTGTTTCAAAGGCAGGAATATATTTGTAAATATCGGTCCTTATATGATACCCTCCTTCCTTCTCAATAACTTCCACATGGACCGTACTCTTTGTATCCACAATAAATTTTATTTCATTTTCCTGCGGCTGCGCTCCATTAAAATATACATTTCCACCTGTATATACAGGCAACGGTAAATAATATTTTTCCCGGTCTTCTGTACCGCCCCAATCGGAACCGGAAAAGAATAATTTCAAATATTCCTCCTCCGTCGGGAATCCATTAAAAGGAGCGGTTCCTACGACGGCATTCAGCGGTTTACTACCTGCCATTTTGTAAATATCTTTATAATTATCTAACGGATAATTTTGAATAAATATATTATTATAAAACCGCACATCACCATGAAGAATTGTCATAAAACCAGCTATTTGGGTACTATGGGGAAGATGATACGGTGTATATCTGGCTGTCATATCCTCACTGACTGCACTTTCCCTGTTTACTTTCGCTTCAACACCTCCGCTGTTATTTGTTCCATCTCCGATGCTGGTAAAAGAACCACAAATCAAATTATGTACAAACGCAACCCCTTGCGCCGCTAACCTGCATGAAGCTGATGACAACAAGAAATTATCGTCAACAAGAGTGGGGCCGTGGCTCACTTCGATAAAAAGATCTTCACCTATACACATCGGCAAATGTATTTCCCGGATATCCAACGGCGGCATATTATCATGTAAAACATTTTTCGAAATACGCGTCCCCTGAGCCTGCCAATCCAGCCAAATGCCGCGGGTGCAGTGATGTATATGGTTTCTGATCAAAAGGGTGTCGATTGCAGCATGCAATTTTATTCCGGCGATTTCTGCGCCGATTAATTGCTGCTTGTTATTAATATGGTGAATATGGTTATCTTCAATAACAGAAAATGCACCGCCAAGATGCCCTGCAATTCCTGCCTGTTCGCAATCGTGAATATTGCATCTGCGGACTGTATGCGAACCGATATTCTCTTTTGACCATCCTTCAAGCTGCGCCTGGCACACCGCCTCCCGCTCAGTTTGGGTTCCATGCTTTAGCCGTTTAAATGTCCACTTGTTTTCATTAGCAGGCTGCAAATACTTTCCCAGACATATCCCGACGCATTTTGAGTCACTGATTTCGCACTCTTCAATAATCCAGCCTTTACTCCAATGCGGTCCAACCATCCCTTCCTGATATGCTGTCGGCGGTGCCCATGTCGTTGCTGCCTGCTTAATCACAAATCCAGAAACGGTTATATAATTCACACCTGTACGGGTCGGATAAAAGCAATTTCTTCGTACATTAATTTCCACTGCATGTTCATTAGGGTTATTGCCTTGAAAATTCCCATAAATCAATGTAGTGTCCTCTTCTTGACATGTACACCACTGATATTTGGAAAATGCCTGATCCCAGGAACTTGTATATTGCTGAACATCAATAACATGTTCCAACTTCTCAACTTCATACATCGATTTCCCGTTAAAATATATTTCACCCGCATGAAGCGGCATTACACTATAATACCAATCTCCCTGAAGGATTTGAGTATACGGGTTATAATCACCAAACAGTTCGTTGGATATTCGTGCCGCCCACACATCGTCTTTGTAATGTCTCCAATCACTTATCTGCTCTGCACCGCTTATAATAGCTTTTCCGGGAATCTCCGAACGATATTTAATGGGATTGCTTTTTGTACCGCTGTTTTTAGGATCGACATGCTCCCTGTATATTCCCGGTGCCACAACAATCTCATCACCAGCTTTCGCTATGAAAGATGCCTCCCCAATTTTATCAAATGGTTTATTTCGTGACCCATTGCCTGCCATTTTCGAATTACAATTTACATATATTTCCATAATCACCCTCCCATTAAGCGCTCGTGCGCTTTTTTTAGATTTTATCACATATGCCCAAACTAATCAACTATTTATTTAATTTAATATCTATTTTGCACATCCTTTTCTTATTGTCATTTTATTTTTTTTTCATTATTGCGCCCGGTCGCTTATTCAAACAAACCTTTATCATCCCTTTTCTCATGCTGTTTCAACACACCTGATCTGAAATGCTTGCACTTTTATAAAACTTAAGTATAATTATAATTGAAAAACAAAAAATGCTTTTATAGAAGAAGGTGAATAATGACAACGATAAAACAAATTGCTGAGTTAGCAGGTGTTTCCAGACGTACGGTTGATCGCGTGATTAATAAAAGAGGTGTTGTCAAACCCGAAACCGAAGCCAAAATATTAAAAATAATTGCCGAACATGATTATCGTCCCAATGCCGCCGGAAAAGTTCTGGCCGCCGGGAAAAAGAAAATTAAACTGTGTTTTTGCAGTACTACCGGCAAAAATTCAGTTATACACGGAGAAATACGTAAAGGTGCTCAAGCTAAAAAAAGCGAATTGAAAAAATATGGCATCGATGTTGATATTCTCATAATTGATCGGAATAAACCTTATGATTCCGCAGCCGAAGAAAGGATTATTGACAACTTCGATTATAATGGATTGGCTATTATCCCTAACAGTGACTTACCCTTGATTGATTCATTAATCCGCAAGGCAAATTCGCTGGAAATACCAATTGTTTTTTATAATACAGACAGCAAAAAATATAACCGAATGTGTTATGTAGGCTGCGACTATTTAAGATCAGGAAAAATAGCTGCCGGATTAGCTTCTTTATTTAGTAACAGCGAAGGAAGAGTTGGTATCTTTTCGGTTTGGCTCATTGACGAAAAAAAGTATCAGCCAAGTTATCACGAGCGGGTCGAAGGCTTTCTGGACGAATTAAAATTTAAGTATCCCAACATGGAGGTAGTCGGAGAATATCCTTTAGGAAATGATATCTTTGAGTATTACGATAAAATTCGCGAAGTTCTCAATGCTCATTCGGAAATGAATATTATATATTTAGTTAATCCTGGTGATTATAGTGCCTGTGAAGCGATCAATAAAGCCGTGGGCAGCAAAAAAATAAAAATCATCACCAATGATCTTACCAAAAAAGTCAGCTCTATGTTAAAAAATGAAGAAGTATCTGCAACTATATCGCAAAATCCTTTCACGCAAGGCAGTTTATCTCTGGAACTTCTATACAACAAACTGGTCCTTGACATAGCTCCCAAACAGGAGATAAATTATACAGACTTGGGCATATACATTTCCCAAAGCATACAGGATTGCTGATATCGGTTTGAAATCACTTGCAGCAGAGTATTGTGTCAGCCACAGTGATATACAGAAATGGCGTGATGCATAACACAGGTGCCTCTATCTGAAAACCAGCAGCTCCTTTATTACTCCACATATTTTTATTCCGGCTTGCGTATACGCAACAGGCAGACCAGGCCATTAAAAAATAGCAAAATTCCAATAAAGACAAATAATCGGTCTACTCCTACTGCATCACCAACCGGACCGGCAATTGCTACTCCAAGGGGATTCCCAATGTAGCACAGCGTATAGATCAGACTGGTTACCCGGCCTAATTCTTCCTTGGGAACGCTTTCCTGTGCGTAGGCACCAAAGGGCACATTAAAAAACGGAATGATTGCACATAAGATTAAGACAACGATAACTCCAAGCCAAAACAGTGATGCTGGGAGCAATCCAATTATCATAACAAATATCCCGATGACAGCAGTGGCCACAGAGAAAACAGCCAGCTTGCGTTTCATTGACCCAAATAGTCCAATAACAACGGAACCGATAATGACACCCAACCCAGCGGCAATCGCCATATAACTCGCCTCCAGTTCACTACCGCCATAATGGAATACCACCAAGAGCATAAACAAAGCGTTGACCGGCATGTATAGTACGCCGGTCATAATATAGTGCGGAAGAGCGCGATAAAGAGGAATGTTTTGTCTCAGCGCAGACAGCCCCTGACGAAACTCTGCCCTAAAGTCAGGATTTTCCTCTTTAGTATATTCTTTCTTGGGATCGTAAAGTTTCACGCTCATCAGACATACAATTGCCAATATCGCACCAAGAATGTCAACGAGCATAACGTGCTCCATTTCCATAGCGGCTATTAAAAATGCGCCAAGAGCCGGCCCTATTAAGTTTCCTGCTCCGTTGACAAATTGCCCCCAGCCGCCTGCTTTTACCAACTCTGCTTCGGGAACAAAAAGAGGAATGGCGGCTTGCATAGCGATCCCATGAAATACCGTACCGATCCCTCGAATAAAAAGGACCGCATAGATCAGAACAGGTAGAGGCGCGTCCGTAATCAAAAATGCAAGTGCCAGTACAAAGCTAGAAACCGCTATACCTCCGTCCGCCATAATCATGACCGACCGCTTTTTCTTCCGATCAATATAGACCCCGGCAAAGGAGCCGAATATGATGCCTGGCAAATATCCTACAATTGCTGCGACCGACAAGGTTACTGCGGAGCCAGTCTGTTGTGTTAAATGCCATATAATCGCAAATTGGACAGCCGCCGAGCCGATAATAGAAAATGTTTGTCCAAGGTAAATGATAAAGAATCTCTTTTTCCAGTTGCTATCCATTAGTCTCCTCCTAAATAATAAGATATCTCACAAATCCGGTAAATATAAAGGCTGATAAGGTTAATAAGTATACAATCGGTTAGCGTCGGCTAACTCAGTAGCCATATTGTACTATACTTTACTCCTAATGTCTATTCAATTTTTTATTGCTTAACCTTCCCAAGCGTCTATATCCCTTATCTGGGAAATGAATCAAGAATTATTTCAGAAAAATAAAACCGTCACTGCGTTTACATACAGTGACGGTTACTTATTTCGTTAGGCCTAATCCTGGACATACGGCATCAATGCCACATGTCTTGATCTCTTGATCGCTACAGTAAGAGCTCTCTGATGTTTCGCACAGTTACCGGTAATTCTGCGGGGCAGAATCTTACCTCTTTCGGAAACATACTTTCTCAGTTTAATTACATCCTTGTAATCTATGGTGTCATGCTCTTTACCGCAGAATACACAAACTTTCTTTCTTCTGCGAGGGCCACCTCTTCTTCTCATCGGAGAATCAGATCTGCCGCCTTTTTCGTAAGCCATGTCTATTTACCTCCTTTTACGATTATACGATTCTTCATCTGATATTAATGGTAATTATTCAGATCCAAGCTCAAAAATCGCAGATTTTCGAACTGTTTGGCTCTCGCCAGATAGAAATATCTGAAAATAATCCTTAGAAAGCAGGCTTTCACGGCTCATTTTAAGTATTTCTGCTTGGTTCTGAACAGTTACAAATTATGAAAATGGCAATTCTTCATCAATGCCATCCGGAATATTCATAAATCCGTCGCTTGCGCCCCCGCCGCTCGGAGCCGGACTTGGGCTGCCGGCCGGCTGGAAGCCGGTATTAGCTTCACTGGCCGCTTTACTTTCAGCGAATTCCTGTTCTTCTACCACAACTTCAGTGGTATAGACCTTCACGCCTTCCTTATTGGTATAGCTTCCGGTCTGTATCCGGCCGCTGATCGTCACGCGCATACCCTGGCGGAAATACTTCTCGGTAAATTCAGCTGACTTGCCGAATACCACACAGTTGATAAAATCTGCCGTCTGCTCACCGTCACGTTTAAATCTGCGGTCTACCGCCAGTGAATATCTGGCAATCGCCAAAGCGTTCTCGCCTTGTGAATATCTAACTTCAGGGTCTCTGGTGAGACGTCCCATTAAAATCACTTTATTCATCTTTACCTCTTTTCTTTATGCGTCCTGTCTAATGCATAAATATCTGAGCACGTTGTCCATAATGCGGATTCTCTGTTCCACTTCGGCTGGCACCGTGTGGTCAGATTCGAAGTGGATAAAGTAATAGTATCCCTCTTTCACCTTCTGAATTTCGTAAGCTAATCTCTTCTTACCCCATTCATCGATGTCTGAAATGCTGCCGCCGAAACGGGTAATCAGGCCTTTTACCTTCTCGATTACTTCCGCACGTGCATCATCTTCGATCTTTGCATTGACAATAACAACTAATTCGTACTTGTTCATGTCCTTTGCACCTCCTTTTGGTCTCTGGCTCCCGGATCTCCCGGGAACAAGGAAAAATGTTATTCACGAATATATATATTAGCACATTTTGACAAGATTTACAAGTTGTTTTTCTTAAGATCCCTGGCGTTTTTTTCCACCAGCTTTCGGGCAATCATGATCTGATGCCCGCACCCAGTGCATTTTAATCGAAAATCCGCTCCGACACGCAGTATCTGCCATTCAAAACTGCCGCAGGGATGCTTTTTTTTAAGCCGGACGATATCGCCCACTTCATAAGTGTATGCCATATTGCCCTCCTTAATTGGTTTCAGCCAGCACACCGCAGACGATATAGCGGTTTGTATCACTGGCTGCCGTACATGTGGATAAAGTGACAATCCGGTCGCTGATGGTTACTTCTACGCTTTCATCGTATGCCAGCGCTCCCTTGGTATAGTCGAGAAAGGCCTGCTTATCCGCATCATCGGCAAAGCCGTATTGATAGGATTGTGATTCCTGATTGACCGTGCCGTTGGCAAAGATCCGGTACTTTTGTTCCGCTCCGTCCGGAGTGTATATATAGAAGTAAGGATACTGTTTCCAGAAATCTCTTTCCGTATAATTATCCAAAGCACCGAACATGGTTTTATTCTTCATTCGATGTCCATATACAATGGTATTAAAATCACTAAAATCACCACTATTATCACAATTCATGAAAATTGAACCGTACGTATTGTCAAAACCGGAAATGGTTTTCTTTAAATACTCGGAGTTATCCTTACCCTTCACAACCGGATAGTTGATAACCGAAGGTTCATCAAAGCGAATCCAGGCCACGATATCCGGATTGATCTCCCTAAGAGCATCAAAATCAACCGTATATCGTTCTTCACCATCATCTTCAGTACTTGTCTCCAAACCAATATCCTTAAGGTTATTGTATTCTTTATCCCCTTCGGCCCGGCCTTGATAAATCAGATACAGCTGATAGGCCGAAAATATAAATAATCCAATCGCCACCAGTAAAATAATCGTTCTCAGAATGCTTCCTGCTGTAATCTTCCGTCCCGCCTGCCGACGGTCCCGCTGTCCTCTTTTTTTTGCCATGCTTTTATTTCTCCTCTATTTCTTCTGCATAATCCCGACGATCACCTTCTCGGTCTCTTCCATTCCCGGAGAAGCGATCATCCCCATATTTTTCATCGTCAGCTCAGGTGTCAGTCCGTTAATCCCGTGTTCAGCAGCGATGCCGGCGCCGCTCATCGCCAGAGCAACTGAACGGAAGGCCGCATCCACCGCCACGATACCTTTCATCACACAGCCCTGATTACCCCCATCACAAATCATCCCGGTGATACTGCCGGCCATATTCCGAATCACCAGATTGATCTCTTCTTCACCGGCTCCTTCCAGAAGAGCCAGACCACAGGCCATGCCGGTCCCGGCCGCAATGCCGCAGCCACAGAAGGCGGATAGTTTACCTGAATATTCCTTAATATACATAGTGATCAGATAACTGAGAGCCGCTGCTCTGAGCAGCATATCCCGCTCTATCTCATCCTGATGTGCATGAAAATAAGCCAATAGCGGCATAACTGCGATAATACCGTGTGCACCGCTGCCGGTGATACTCATCGCCGGTTTATCCAGCCCCATCACCCGGGCCTCAATCGTCCCGTTGCAAAGCAGCTGGGCCGTCTTAAGCGGCTCGGATGAATATATCCGCCCACCATTTTCCGCCAGCAGGCGCGGACAAAAAATCAGCTTAGATGATTTCAGCCCGGCCTTCAGCAGCTCTGTGTTCATCGCAAAAGCCTGTTCAATAAATGCGATCTCAGCTGTCTTCACCTGAGTCACATAATCTATTATATCACGAAAAGTAAAATCATGAATACCAATCTTACATTCTTCCTTTTCAGCTAAATGTTCTCTTTGAAAAATAATCCGGTCATTTTTGATGATCTTATAAATGTTAGTATGTCCTCCGGCAATCCTGACGGTACAGCTGTCCATCTCACTTTTTACAGTTGCGTCAATCGTAATATCTGACCCCATATGATCAAGAATCACCTTTACTTTTCCCTTCTCAACCAGTTCTGCTGCCCTGCGGTTATCCTCATCGGTAATGCGGGCCAATGCTTCCAGCCCCAGAGAAGCATCACCTGCCAGCGCCCCCAGCGCCGCAGCAAAGACATTCCCGGTCGCATCTGAATGGGGAATCCCGCAGGTAAAAGCATTCTTATACATACCCGAATTCAAGGCCACCCGTACCTGTTCAACCGTTCCGCCGACCTCTTCTCTGGCCCGCGCCGCGGCAAACGCGATCGCCCCTGGTTCCGTGACACCGAGAGCCGGCTTCATATCCGTTTTGATCAGACCTGTCAACTCTTCCATCATACACCTCCTGGGAAAAAGTATAACATCTTTTCAGTGAAATTTATATTAATTTTATACGCAGTTTATTGATTATTGGGGCAAAACAAGCAATAATGTATAATATGATTCAGGATTAAGCGAAGGAAGAAGACTATGAAAGAAAAATTGATGAGATTTATGTATGGCCGCTATGGTGTTGATTCGTTTTCTAAATTTCTGGTAGGTATCGGTTTTGCTGTCGCAATTATCACCATGTTTACCAAATGGCAGATTTTATCGTATATTGGCTGGGCGGTTATCATCTATGCTTATTTTCGGATGTTCTCCAAGAATCATCCCAGACGTTATGCTGAGAACCAGGCATATTTAAAACGTACCGCCGGCATTCGGACCGCTTTTGCCAAACTGAAATACAACATGAAGCAGCGTAAGACGCATCATATCTATGGCTGTCCTTCCTGCCGGCAGAAGATTCGGATCCCCCGGGGAAAAGGAAAAATCGAGATACGCTGCCCCAAATGCAGCACCACTTTTATAAAGAGGAGTTAGCATGTTCGGTTATATCACAATTAATAAAGCAGAGATGAAGTTTAAAGATTACGATGTTTATCATGCATTTTACTGCGGTCTCTGTCAGGTTTTAAAAGATGAACATAAGCGCCGCGGACAGATGACCCTGTCTTTTGATATGACCTTTCTGCTGGTCTTATTATCCGGTCTATACGAACCGGAAACCCAGATTGATGTCTGTACGTGCGCAGCTCATCCTTTGGAAAAACACGAGACCCGCATCAATGAATTCACCAGCTATGTCGGCGACATGAACCTGCTGCTCTCTTATTTAAAATGTAAAGATGACTGGGCTGATGAAAAAAAGAAGAAAAGTTATCTCTTTGGCCGGCTGTTATCACCGGAGATACGTAAGATTACTGAAAAATATCCCGAGAAAGTTGAGATTATCACATCTTTAATCGATGAAATATCAGCCAACGAGAAAAAACAGGAAACGGATATTGATAAAATGGGCGGATATTTTGGCCGCATTATGGCAGAAATCTTCGCACCCAGACAGGATGAGTGGGAACAAAGCATGCGTACCATCGGCTTCTTCCTCGGTAAATTCATCTATCTGCTCGATGCCTATGAGGATATTGAAAAGGATTTGAAAGACGGCACTTACAATCCTTTTCATCCACTATATCAAGAATCTGATTTTGAAGAAAGATGCAACGGCATCCTGACCATGATGATGACCGAATGCTCTGCCGCATTTGAAAAATTACCGATTATCGAATACGTCGATATTCTGAGGAATATCCTATATTCCGGTGTATGGTGCCGGTATGAAGCAGTATTCCAGGAACGAAACAAAAAACAGGAGAATCAAGATGGATCCATATAAAGTATTAGGGGTATCACCAGATGCATCCGATGAAGAAATTAAGAAAGCATACCGCCAGCTCAGTCGAAGATACCATCCTGACGCCAACATAAACAATCCCAACAGCGAACAGGCTGAGGCCAAATTCAAGGAAGTGCAGCAGGCTTACGACCAGATTATGAACAAGAGTGCATACAGCTCCGGCGGCGCTTACGGCCAGTCTCAGTCCGGTGGTTACGGCGATTTTGGCGGTTTCGGTGGATTTGGCGGATTTGGCGGATTTGGTGGTTACGGCTCTTATGATTCTTCCGGCAGCAGCGGCAATCAGGGTGCTACCGGTGATCAGGACTCCATCTATATGCAGGCCGCTGCCAATTTTATCAACAGCGGGCGCTATGCGGAAGCCCTTAATGTCTTAAACAGCTGTGGGAAGCGCGGTGCGCAGTGGTATTATTACAGTGCTGTAGCTAATTCCGGCAGCGGCAATAATGTCGTCGCTAAAGAGCACGCCGAGGAAGCTCTGCGACTCGATCCGAATAATCTGCAGTATCAAATGCTGGTAAACCGTTTCCGCAGCGGCGGCGACTGGTACCAGAGTCAGCGGACGTCTTACGGCGGTTCCGTAATGGGGGGGAGTAATTTTTGCTTTAAACTCTGTCTGGCCAACCTCATCTGCAACCTGTGCTTTGGCGGGAGCGGGATGTGCTGCGGTTCAGGCGGAAGATATATTTAGTATGACGGCAGATTATTTCGCGATTGCATACTAAGGAAAGGATTAGATCGTATTATGTTAGATTATATTGTTTTGTATCAGAGTGAAACCGGCAATACGAAAAAGCTGGCGACCGAAATTTTTGCAGCTCTTCCGGGCATGGCAAAAGATCTGATTTCAATAGATGAACTGAAAAATATACCCGAAGCGGAAACCTATTTCGTAGGGTTCTGTGTTCACCATGGTACCTGCAGTCTGGAAATCGGCAATATCCTTAGTGATTTATCTGCGAAAAATGTAGCGCTCTTCGGTACCTGCGGAATTGCTAATTGTCAGGAATACTATAAGGGGATTGAAAACAGCGTCAGCATCTGGCTGGAGGATGACAATGATTACCTCGGTGCTTTTATCTGCCAGGGGAAGATGCCGCTGAAAATACGCCAGAAATTTGAACGGATGATGTCCAGACAAGGATGCGATGAGGATAAAATCCGCAAACAATTGCAGAATTTTGATGAGGCTATGATTCATCCGACGGAAAATGATGTAAACCATGCCAGAACGTTTGTATTAGATTGTCTGAATGTATTGAATCAGCAGAAGATACAATAGTGAGCTGCGGCACCTTACTCCGCAGGGCGGAAAAAAATCGAGATATATTTGTGTTGTGCTTGCACATAAACAAATATATCTCGATTTTTTTCCGCCCTGCTCATTGGCTTACGAAGTCTTCCCCTCGCTCTGTTTTTATTTCTACACTTTGGGCTTCCAGTATCAGATATACCTGTTCGCCTTCTGTCCTGATACTAAGTACTCCGGTTACTTTGATCCAGTCATTGTCAGCCGGGACTTCGCCGTCCCAGATATATGAAAGGCCGGTTATACCGTCGTCGCCGCAGCATCCCGGGGTGTTGCGCACAACGGCACCGATGATGTCGTCGCCGGTGTCATCCGGAAGCATATATCCTTCCATGGACAGAATTCTGCCAATGTAGTCCTCCGTGTTCATATAGATATCGGTCATCTGACTCAGATATATCTTTTCTTCGATGTCGATGACTTCCTTATTTTCACGATTGACCGCTTCATGCTCTCGTAAGTCTGATACCAGCTGACTGACCGTCTCGGATGTGGAGTTCTGCCCCTCGTCGGCTGCTGCATCAGTCTGTTGCGCTTCGCTATCGGTTGACTCCGAGGTTTGTTCATCGTCCTGCGAAGCGGTATTCTGCGGCTTTACAACCGGCTCGTCTGCAGCTTCTGAAGAACTTCCGGCGCAACCGGCCAGCAGCAGCACCGCCGCCATTAAAAAACTCAGGATACATTTTTTCAAGCTAATCTCCCCTTTCTGATCTTTTCAACGATTACTGCCAAAAACAGTACTATCAAATTTACCCCCACAATGCTTGCTCCGGTCGGTGTCGCATACTGATAGGAACAGATGATGCCGAAAAAGAAGCAAACCAGCGAAACCACTGCCGAACTGATGATGACCGCTTTGAAACTGCCAAAGAGACGCATCGAGGTCAGCGCCGGGAAGATAATCAGACTGGAGATCAGCATCGCCCCCATCATCCGCATTCCCAACACGATGGTCACAGCCGTCAGAATGGCCAGCAGCATGTTATAGACGCCGACCTTTACCCCCGATGCCTTGGCAAAGCTTTCATCAAATGTCACCGCGAACAAACGGTTATAGCAAATAATAAAGATAACAATCACGATAATCGATAATACGATACTGAGCATAACATCTTCCTTACTCATCGCGAGCAGACTGCCGAACATATAGCCGCAGACATCAACTGTCATTCCGGTGGTAAGGGATGTGACAATTACCCCGATCCCAAGTGAACCGGAGGATATCACGGCAATAGCAGCATCCGACTTCATCCGGCCGTTTCCTACCCGCAGGAGGATAACCGCTACTATCGTCACCACCGGTAACGATAGCTTCAAAGGTGCCACGCCCAGCGCCATCGCCACCGAAAGTGCACCAAACGACACATGAGATAAACCGTCACCAATCATCGAATAACGTTTTAACACCAGGCTGACTCCCAGCAGCGATGCGCACAGCGATACCAGTACCCCCACGATCAGGGCCCGCACCAGGAACGGGTACCCCATCATTTCCTGTAATATACCAATCATTTCTGCGCACCTCCTAAAAACTGCTTCCCAAAATCACTGTCGCGATACTCCTGAGCCGTACCGTAAAATACCGTATCAAAACTGATGTGTAATACCGTTTTGACTTCCGTCAGGGCTCCGCGGACATCATGGGAAACCATAATGACAGCAGTGCCATACTGCTCATTTAAGTTCCGCAGCACAGCATAGAGATCGGCCGTACCAGTCGGGTCCAGACCGGTCACCGGCTCATCTAATACCAGCAGTTTATCGGTGGCGCAGAGCGCCCGGGCAATCAGCACTCGCTGCTGCTGCCCGCCGGATAAATTCCGGAAACTTTTTTTCAGCAATTGTTCAACCCCTAATTTACGCATATTAGCGAGGGCTGTTTCTTTATCCCGCCGGTTATAAAAGGAGAGAAATCCCTTCTGCTTCAGGCATCCGGAAAGCACCACCTCCATCACCGTCGCCGGAAAGTCTTTCTGAGCATCGGTCTGCTGGGGCAGGTATCCGATACTGGCATTTTTGACTTCTTCGCCGAACGCAATCTCTCCGCTCATCGGCTTAATCAAACCCAAGATTCCTTTCACCAGCGTACTCTTACCGGCCCCATTTTCCCCGACGATACAAAGATATTCTCCCGCATCCACCTGAAATGTGATATCGCTGATCACCGCTTTATTCTCATAACCAAATGTAACCTTTTTACACGCTAACAGCATTTTATCTATCACTCCAATCCTTGTCTGAGCACTTCAACGTTACGCTCCATCAGGCTGATGTACGTTTCACCATTTTCCATCTCTTCCTGGGTTACATTATGGCAGGAATGGAATTCCAGTTTCTCGGCACCGGTATTCTCGCACAACGTATCGGCCACCTTTTGGTTGCTTAATTCAAGATAATACACTACCGGAATCTGTTCCTGTTCGATCTCTTCGGTCAGATACGCAATCGTTGCCGCCGATGGCTCAGTCTCCGTGCTGCATCCCGGAAATGCCGCATAATAAGTCAGGCCGTATTGGTCAACAAAGTAGCGGAGAGGGAAACGGTCAGCAAATAAAATGGTTTTACGCTCCGCTCCATCTACGACCGCCTGGAACTGTGCATCCAGATCCTGCAGTTCATTTATATACTTCTCTGCGTTAGCCGCGTACAGGTCTTCATTCCCGGCATCCAGATCCGCAATATTACCGGCGATCACTTCGACCAGCTTCTGCGCAATCACCGGTGAAGTCCAGATATGTTCATCATACTCAACCTCTTCACCTTCTTCATGCCCGTGGCCGTCGTCATAATCTTCCTCATGTTCATCATCCTGCATGCCTTCGACGATTTCCTCTTCTTTGACATCAACATGGTCCATCATATTAATAACCCTAACTTTTTCTGTATCAACACCTTCCAGTACTTTTTCCACCCAGGTCTCGGATACCGTGCCGTTGTAGATGAAAATATCTGCATCCTGTATTTTAATGATATCCTGTGGTGTCGGCTCGTAAGAATGACTCTCCTGGCCGGGACGCAGTAATAACTCCACATTGCCGTTATCCTTAAGTATCTGTCTGGCAAAATCATACTGATAAAACATCGTTGTGACCACATTCAGCTTATCGCTCTCGGCAGCACTGTTCTCGGTCTCTGTTTCGATATTTTCACTCGTTTCGGGAGGATTTGTTTTACCGCACCCAAATAACACTGCTGCTGCCAAAGCCGCTGCAATTACTATGATTAATCTTTTCTTCATTTTAAAGCCTCCTGTTTTAACAATTATTGCCTTCAATATACCGTCTGAAACAGGGTGCTTCAATTATCCATGCGAACCTTTAGCCGAACCAGAGAGACCGATTTATCTTCCTGGTATTTTGCTGAAATGCACGGTGAACGGAGCGGTATCGTGACCGCTGCCGCCACCAAACTGATCTGGTATAGACTTATATAATGAATGATTGATTTTATCGCTGAAATCTGCGCACAGGTATGACAATGTTCATGGTGACAGGTATGAGGATTATGATGATGTTCGAGGACCGATTCCCACGCGAAAAGCAGCACGAGAATGATCTCAATGCCCAGTGCTGCCGCTCTGTCCAGTTGTCGATTCAGCCATCGCCTCATATCTTTTCCCTTCTCACTGTTTTAACCTATGATATGTACAGCTTATACTATACATGTTTTTTGAGCCGATGTCACGGGTTTTGATAATATTTATCAATTCACCTCATTCATCCATACAGTCATTTCCCCTTCTCCCCGATTATTCCAATAAGAGTATGGTATTGCTCTCATCATAACCTTACGATATTTTATCTTATTCGCATCATATAACTTACGCTCCGGCCACTCTTCCTGGACGACCCGCTTACCTCTAACCCATATCTCAGCAATCCCGCCGAAGTCTTCAGAATACTTTTCAGTCGGTTCGGTCTTCGTATCCGCATATAAGGCGTTTAGATTTCCACCGTTGTCTGCTTCCTCCAGACAATATACCTGCGGCCCTCTCACCAATGCAACTTTACCGTTATTTGTTCCGACTTTGGGATTGGTTCTGACAAATTTAGCCGGTGCTGAAAACTGCACCTCCACCGACATATCCGCGGCAGCAGAAAAAACGGCGTATCCCTTTTCAATCCTGTACTGTACCGGTTTATCTGCACTCACTATCCGATAATCGGCGGCATAGTCAGGAATTCGTATCGCTGCTCTGATCCCCGCATCGGGGACACCGGTCAGGGTCAGTAATATACGGTTGCGGTTTGGGTATTCTGTTTCCAGCCTCACCTTTACACTTTGGTTCTGCAATACCACTTCTGTTTTATTTGATATAAACAAGTTCACATACAGCTGATCTTCTGAGACGGAATACATATATTGTCCTAATGAAGCCAAAGTACGGGCGATATTGGGCGGACAGCAGGCTACACCGAACCATTTCTGCCGGACTGGCTTCACGTGTTCTTTCGATGTCCTGTCTATACAGGTCTCCGGCTTCACCGCAAGCGGATTGACATAGAAAAAACTCTTACCGTCCAGGGCCACTCCCCCGAGAACCGTATTATACAAAGCTCTTTCGATCACATCCACATACTTCGCATCGTGAGTAATATTGGCCAGCCGCAGCCCAAACATCGCCAGCCCGATGGAAGCACATGACTCACAGTAGCAATAATCATTGGGTAAATCATAGTCGGTCGTAAACCGCTCCAATATTCCCGATGAACCAATCCCACCGGTAATATACATCCGCTTTTCGACGATGTTATCCCAAACGGCCTCACACGCCTGCATCAATTCCTTATCCTGATATTCATAAGCCAGATCAGCCACGGCGGTATACATATATACCGCTCTTACCGCATGGCCTTCAGCCGCGGTCTGTTCCCTGACCGGAATATGGGATTGAGAATATACCGGGTCATAACGGTCAAAATCAGGAAATATCAAATGATATCCCGGTTGTTTCATCTCATTCAGAAAATAGTTCTCTCCAACTCCTCTGGCATCGATGAAATATTTAGCCGTATCCAGATACCTTTTCTCTCCGGTCACATAGTACAGTTTAATCAGTCCGATCTCAACCTCCTGATGGCCCGGATAGCCATGGATTTTCCCCGCTTCGAAGCCAAAGGTATCGCAGATCAGATCGGCATTCTTCATCATGATTTCGAGAAACCGGCCCTTCCCGGTAGCATTATAATAAGCAACCGCCGCTTCCATCATATGACCGGCCGTATACAGCTCATGCCCGGCACCTAAATCTTTCCAGCGTCGTTCCGGCTCCTTAATGGTAAAGTAAGTATTCAGATAACCATCCGCCTGCTGAGCTTTCCCGATCAGATCTATTACTTCATCAGCCGTCTTTTCCAACTCGTCATCCGGTCCCGATGCCAATGCAAAGGCCACCGCCTCCAGCCACTTAGCAACGTCGGTATCCTGAAAAACCACGCCATAAAATTCTCCCTGCGCTAATCCGGCCGCAATTTTAAAATTATCAAGACAACGCGACGGCTCTGTATCTTCGATCCGGTCATTCATCGCCTCCCACTGATACGGAATAATAGAACTTTTAACCAGGTCCACATGCTTAGACCAGAACGAATCTTCTATCTTTATTTTTTTCAAGTCAATCGATTTTAATTTCATCAGTCTTCCTCCTCTTTACGGTTAAGCTTTTACAGCTCCGTTAGTCAAGCCGCTGACAATATACTTCTGCATAAATATAAAGATTAAAATCACCGGCAGGATTGCCACAATACCAAATGCCATTGTAGAATTCCAAAGGGTCTGGTACTGCTGCACATAATTATAGATACTTGATGTGATCGGCCGCATATCAGGGTTGGTAATAAAGGTGATGCCGTAGATCAGATCCCCCCACGCATATACAAACGAGAACACCGCCGCGACGATTACACCTGGCTTAGCAATCGGCAGCATTACTTTAAAAAATGATGTTACGCTATTGCACCCATCAATTTTAGCAGCTTCGTCCAGCTCCTTGGGAATGGATATGAAATAGGTCCGCAAAATAATGATACTGAAGGGAATTCCCAGCGTCGCATCGGCGAGTATCGGTGCCAGATATGTATTTAACAGCCCTAATTCCGAAAACATAATATACAGCGATGTCAGAATCAAAGTCGACGGCAGCATCTGAGTCATCAGGAAAAACAAAATTAACCCCTTCCGGAATCGGAACTTAAACCGGGCCAGTCCATATGCTGCCGGGATGGCCAGAACGGTTGAAATACCTGTGGCTCCGACGCTGATGATCAGACTGTTTTTAAATCCGCGCAGGGTATCCCCGGATGCTGATAACTGCTGTTTGAACGGTTCCCATGTGAGATTTTCCGGGAACAGCGGTGTCGGTATCTGAAATATTTCAACCTGGCTCTTCAGTGCGGTTACAATCATCCAATAGAGCGGAAAGATAAAGATAATAAAAACAATGAGGCCGACAATAAACAGAATCAAATTTGATCTTTTTTCCTTCTTCGTCATTTTACATTGCCTCCTCTTCATCATTAATCAGACGGATATAGAAAAGCCCTACAGCAAATAATATCAAAAATAATATATTAGCTGCTGCCGCTCCCTTGCTGAACTGAAATTCTTCAAAGGAGAGCCGGTAGGCATAAGTAGAAACCAGCTCGGTGGCGTTGATCGGTCCGCCCTTGGTCATCACCCAGACCAGATCAAAGACCTTAAAGGTATAGACAAAACCCAGCGTGAGCACTGACATGATCGCCGGTTTAATCATCGGAATGGTGATCCGGAATAAAGTCTGAATCTTATTGGCTCCATCCAGTTTTGAACTTTCATATATTTCTTCCGGAATAGTCGTCAGACCGGTAATCAGCAGCATCATATTAAATGGAATCCCGATCCAGATATTTGCAACAACAATGGCGGTCATCGCCAGCTTGGGATCCAGAAGCCACTCCAGCGGCTGTTCCATTAAATTGAGCTGCACAAATAACTGGTTGATAATTCCCCCTTTTGAAGCAAACATAAATTTAAACAACAACCCCGCCACTGTTACCGGGAGCAGCCAGGATATCATGGTTACCCCGCGGAAGAAGGAACTTCCCTTAAATTTCTTACTAAACAGCAAAGCCAGGCCAAAGCCGATAAAAAACTGAAAAAAAATCGAAGAAACGGTAAATATTAAAGTGTTTTTAATGGCTGCCGCCAGAATAGAACTGCCGGTAAATAACTCGACATAATTCTGAAAGCCGACGAAGCTTTGTTTATCCGGGTTGGAAAAGGTAAACACATCGACATGCTTAAAGCTCAGGATAAAATTCTGGATGGTCGGATAGCCCACAAAGATCAGCATATATATCGCTGCCGGTAAAGCAAACAGGATTCCAGCCTTCGTTCCTGCCGGCATTATTTTCTTCTTTTTCATCATCTCATTCCTTTCAAATCCGCATTAGAAAGAAAAAGCAGGAATGCCGCAACACCCCTGCTCCTTTCATATCATTCTTTATTTCACTGCATCAACTGCTGCCTGTGTATCTTCTGCAACTTTTTCCGGGGTTTTTGCAGAAGTTAACGCTTCCTGGAAGCCTTTTTGCAGGGCCGATGAATAAGACGGCCACAATGGTGACGGACCTCTCGGAATGGATGTTTCCAGCTGCTTGATAAACTCTGCCTGAACCGGGTCGTCCATCCAGTATGAATCAGCCGCCGCTTCGGTTTTCGGCGGGAACGATCCGTACTGTTCCATCGCCTCTACCATTACTTCCGTCTGGTCGTAATACTTCAGGAAGGCCACCGCACCGCTGGTATCATCTTTGTTTACCACTCCCATGCTCTCGCCGCCGATGATCGAAGTTGCCTGCTCTGAATTATCATCCCGCCGCGGCAGCGGAACAACACCATAGTTAAGATCAGATGCTTCTGAGGCAATGCCGGGGATCTGCCAGGGGCCGTTTTGCTGCATGGCGATGTTTCCGGCCATAAAGTTATTATTTACATCCGATTGTGTCCAGTTTACACAATCCTTTGCCCAGGAGCCCTCGGCAACCATTTCCTGCATCAGTTTATAGGCGTCAACACCACCTTCTACTTCTTCATAGTTACCACCAGCGGTATACAGCCACTGCAGGCACTGGAAGGTACCTTCATCGGTTCCTACCGCAGCATTACCAAATCCGGTAACTCCATCCTTGGTCAGAGTCTTTGCCATTTCACGGAATTCATCCCAGGTCGTCTCGGCGGTCGGGTAATCCAGCCCGGCGTCATCAAATAAATCTTTATTAAAGAATAATGCCGTACAGTTTGCGGCAAACGGGATTCCGTAGTGTTTACCGTCCAGCATAGTCGTCTCTAACGGACCGGCCATATATTCATCCCAGTCGATGTCAGCCTCGGAGATATCGCTGAACAGATCCATTGAGATAAACGATGCCATGCCGCATCCGTCCATGATTACGAGATCCGGAAGTTCACCTGAAGCAATCCCTAAAGTGAGTTGTTTTTCGTAATCGGAAAACGGAACATAAACATGCTTTGCTTCATATGCATCCTGCGATTCATTAAAACCGGCCAGCAATTGATCCATCATCTCCTTCTGCGCATCGGTTTCAAAGTAATCCCAGATAACCACCTCTGTTTTGCTGCCGCCGGATGAGTCTTCCGTCTGAGTCTCAGCACTGTCGGAACTGGAACCAGATCCGGAACCGCATCCCGCCAGCATGCTGCCCACCATCATGACACAAATCAATGCACTTAAGATTTTCTTTTTCATATTTCTCCTTCCTTTCCTCACCTATATGTATCGTTTTCTTGTTCTTAAGGAAATTATATTTCAGCGGCAAAAGAAGTAATATTCCAAAAAATTAAACAAGGTGGAAATTTTTCATCTAAAATTTCCACCTTGCCGACGTTCTCTTTATTGTACCAGCCAACCGGTGACCTCTGCCGGTGATGCTTCCCCTGAAATAACCTTGTACTGTGCTTCTGAAAGGATGCCGGTAATCTGCGGCCAGGTTTCATATGCACTCCGGCTGACACATTCGTCCATCTGTTCAACAAATATTTTATATTCCGGCCGCACTTCCACCATCTTCACCGCCAAATCCTTTCGCGGCGGCATTGAATTGGCCCGCAGCGCAGTATTCAGCATGGTCTGTTCATTATTATAGTACTGTAGAAATGCAACCGCACCATCGGTATTTTTTCCCTTGATAACCCCCAGATTTTCTCCCCCGGCTACACCGATCCGCGCCTCTTTCATTGGCAGCGGAGCGATCCCGTACGAGATGCCGGCAGCGTCCAGAGCCGGTAATACCCAAGGTCCATTCTGCATCATCGCGCATTCACCGTCGATAAACTTTTTCGCCAGATCATTTTGTGACCAGTTGATAGAATCACGGCTAAGTGCACCCTCATCAACTAAGGTCTTCATATATTCAAATGCTTCTCTGGTACCCTGACCACCCAGAGTCTCCACCGTATCGCCTGCCGATAGGATAAAGGGCAGAAGCTGAAAGGCTGACTGCTCTCCGGCGATAGCCGACATGGCAAAGCCGGTTCGTTCACCTTCCCCCAGCATAACCGCTGTTTCCAGGAGTTCATCCCAGGTTTCCGGGACCCTCAAACCGCTTTCTTCCAATAGTTCCTGATTATATATCAAAGCGGTATTATTACAGCAAAAGGGTAATCCGTAATACTTCCCATCATAGATAACCGAAGACAGCACATTTTCGTAGTATTTATCGAGATGATCAAATCCCGTCACATATTCGGTGACGTCGGCAAAAATATCCTGCTCGACGTATTTACGCATATCAGGGTTGTCGAGGATGACAATATCAGGCAGCTGCCCCTGGGTAATGCCGATCGACAGCTTTTTCGTAAATTCGGTCACCGGCCCGTGATACTCCCACGTTATGTGATAGGTTTCCTGGGCTTTATTAAAACCGGCTATCAATTCATCCAGGGCCAGCTTCTGTTCTTCCGTCTCATAATAAGACCAGAGCACGATTTCTTCCTGTTTCTCTTCGATTATCTTTCTTTCATCGTATTCTGACCCGCATCCCCAGATACTCATCACAAGTATGGCTGTAAGGCAAACCGCTAATATTCTCTCCTTCATTTCTCCCCCTTAATCTGACATTCGAAAATCCCCCGGTGAAATGCCCTGCTCTTCTTTAAACACTTTGGTGAAATACTTTGGATCCTGATAGCCCACTGCTTTAGCTATTTCATATATTTTCATATCGCTTCCCTTCAGCAGCCGTTTGGCATGACTGATTCGGAATTGCTTGAGAAATACAGAAAAATTAATGCCCATTTCGCGGTTGAATAAAGTACTCAGATACACTGGTGTGATCTCCAGCTTACGTGATACTTCCTCCAGGGAAATGCCTTCACTATAATGCTCTCTGATATAGCTGATAGCCTTTTTTATAACATAGTTGCTGATATCCTCCCGTTTCTTTTCCGGATTCTGCAGAATTCTGATAAAATCCCGGCAGGCATTGCGCAATTCGTTCTTGGTTTTCACACTTTCCAGCATCTTTAAGATGTTAGCACTCTTCAACACATCATGTAAAGGACGGTCAAAATCCATAAGGGTATCCAAAATATTATAATAGAGCTTAATAAATCCCCTTTTCATATCAACCGGATCGATAGGCTGACCGGACATATATTCAAAGAATTCATCTATGGAAGAGGCAATGGCTTGAGCATCCTCTTTGCAGACAGCATGTTTGATCCTGCCGATAATATCAGCCGGATATACAAGCGCCGCTGTTTTGTACTCCTGAATTCCTTCATCGGTTATCCAGTTTACCTCTGTCATTACCAAAGAATAATCGAGCCGTTCTTTAGCTCTGCATACATTCCCCACCAAATTATCCGAATCGGTTTCAGCTATGTACCATACCGGCTGATTTCCCCCGATTCGATAGTGGGCAGCCAGCCGGTTATAAAATGACCGCTGAATGCGAAACAGGGCTTCATCACTGTTTCTGGCCTCTGCTGCCGCAATGCAATAATAGATTTGATCATTATCGTGGTAAAACCATGACAGATTGACCAGATTGCTGTTTTCTTTCAGCTTCAGCAATTCCTCCTCTACCACCTTACGGTAATCCGGAGGCGCATCACCAATATATCCAACCAGTATCAGGATTTTGGTATCATCACGAAATCCGCAGGACAGACAGACTTTCGATACATTTTCCGGTGTGTTTTCCAGATATCCAAACAGCAGCTCCCGCAGCTGGCCTTCAGCATGGCCATACCGCTTCTGCTCCTCATCCCTTATCCTCGCTTCAATACTGCTCAGCATCGCAACGACGTCCTCCGGTGCAAGCGGCTTCAATAGATAGTCGGTTACATGATACCGTATGGCCTGCTGGGCATACTCAAACTCCGAATAACCGCTCAGTATCACCGTGTTGACCAGAAATCCTCTTTCGGACATCTCCTTTATCATCTCAAGACCATTCATTTTAGGCATCCGTATATCAGTAATGACAAGATCCGGTTTAAACCGCAGGATCATCTCCAGTCCTTCCACACCATCTCCGGCCTCACCGATGACAACATGGCCGGTCTGGCTCTCAATCATTTTAGCCATACCGCTCCTGATCTTGATTTCATCCTCCACAATGATAATCCTCATAACCTACAGCTCCTCATTCATTGGTAATTTCAAAGTTACGACTGTGCCCATCTGAGCGATGCTGCTGACGTACCACGACGCCCGGCTGCCATAATACATCCGCATCCGGCTGAATGAATTAGACAGCCCGATGCTGCGGCCATCATCCTTAATATCGGGATCATTGTATTTTTCCACCTCTTCCTGACTCATTCCGCTGCCATTATCTTCGATGATGATCACAAGCTCCGCATCCGCTTTCAGAACGCCGATATCCACCCGCAGAATCCCACCACCGGCAATTTCCTTAAACCCATGCACGATAGCATTTTCAATAAAAGGCTGAATCAGGAGCTTAAATATTCGGACCTCTTTTGCCTCATCGGTTACATGCAGCTCAAACTTAAACGAATGATTAAACCGCATTTGCTGCAAGCCGACATATTT
>Ga0153996_1000121_pt1 | contig 42798 bp, 37 predicted proteins | sample TSNC080MetaG_FD_104728 | JGI IMG/M metagenome (GOLD analysis project Ga0153996, IMG submission 104728) | Attine ant fungus gardens microbial communities from North Carolina, USA - TSNC080 MetaG | ecosystem: Host-associated > Fungi > Mycelium > Unclassified | place: USA: North Carolina, Lumber... | reverse complement strand
TCACTCATTCCCAGTATCTCCGGCAATTCCGAAGAAACCATTATGACGCATTTTCCCTGCTTTATAAGACTGTTCATTACCTTATATACTTCAACTTTTGCACCTACGTCAATACCGCGGGTAGGTTCATCAAAAATGTAAATATCAGCTTCTATATTGGCCCATTTTCCGATGATCACCTTCTGCTGATTACCGCCCGACAACTGTCCGGTAACCTCATTAACAGAGGGCGTTTTTATCTTCAGCTGACTGATCAGTTCTTCGCCCGACTGCGTAACTTGTTTATCATCGAGCAGTCCCTTCCGGGAAAACTTCTTCATATTTGCCAAAATCAGATTATTCTTGATGGTCTGTGCCAGTATCAGCCCCTGACCTTTGCGGTCTTCGGTCAGAAATGCCATTCCTTCGCGGATCGCATCCTTCGGACTCTTAATATTAACCTTCCTGCCTTTTATATATACCTCACCACCATCTTTGATATCAGCGCCGAACAGGGCCCGCATAGTCTCCGTCCGTCCGGCTCCGACCAGTCCGGCAAAACCCAGAATTTCACCGCTATATGCATGGAAGGAAACATTGTCAAGCACACCGATCATACTTAAACCGGAAACGCGCAGCATCTCTTCTCCTTTGGCTGCTGCTTCTTTCGGAAAAAGATTATCAAGTGTCCGTCCCACCATCGCGTTGATCAGACTTTCATTAGTCATATCTTCGATGTTTTCAGTACAAACATGTTCCCCATCCCGCATGACCGTTACCCGGTCACAGAGTTCAAAGAGCTCTTCCAGCTTGTGCGAAACGAACAGTACCGCGATCCCTTCTTCTTTGAGTTTTCTTATCGTTTTCATCAGCTGGGCAACTTCTTTCTCCCCCAGCGATGAGGTTGGTTCATCCATGATGATCAGCCTGGATTTAAGCTGTATCGCTTTGGCGATTTCAACCATCTGCTGACGTCCCATTCCAAGATTCCCGCATCTGGTATTGACATCGATATCATGACCCAGCTTCAGCATCGCCTGATGGGCTTCCTGGTTCATTTTACCGTAATCCAGCAGGCCGACTTTGTTCTTAATACTGCGGCCCATAAAGATGTTATCGGTTATGGACAGGAGCTTAATAATGTTAAGTTCCTGATAGACACAGGCAATTCCGGCTTTCCTCGCATCATTTGGAGAATGAAATTCCTGCTTCTCATCATTAACATATATCTCACCTTCCTCCGGATGATATACTCCCGTGAGCGATTTAATGAGCGTTGATTTTCCCGCTCCGTTTTCACCGATCAGGCCGTGGATCTCACCTGGTTTTATCTGCAGGGACATATTATTTAAAGCCACCACACCCGGAAAGACCTTGGTAACACTTTTTAGCTCTACTACATAGCCCATGTTAATTCTCCCCATTCAGATATTCTTTGGCATTGTCTTTATTGATCAGTTTTGCCGCAACTTCCTGACGAGCTTCGATCGCTTCTCCTTTTGCCGCTTTAAATGCCTGCTCGACTGCCTGATATCCCATCATATACGGCTGCTGCGCTACAGAAGCTTCGATCTTATCTTCCAGAATCAACTCTACACAAGCCGCATCACCGTTGAACCCGATAATCCTGATATCCTCTCCGGCCTGTTCAATGGCAGTTTGACACCCCATCGCCATATCATCGTTCTGACATAATACTACGTCAATTTCACCGGGATACTTGGTGATAAGATCTTCCATAACCGCGACTGCCTGATCTGCCGTGTTCTTGCCAAATTGCTCCTCCAGCACTTCCACGCCGCCTTCCTCCAGTCCTTTCCGAAATCCCGCCAGTCTCTGGCTGCTGGTCATTTCACCCTGCTGTCCGCCAATCAGGACTGCTTTTGCGCCTTCCCCCAACAGCTCAGCAGCATAGTCGCCGCCCAGTTTTGCTGCATTCTCATTTCCCGTTCCGACAAATGCTTTCTTCCCTTCCAGCTCCGCATCCGTATCGACCATCAGCACCGGCAGTGCATCCGCATAAGGCTCCAGTGCACCGATCACCGCATTCTCTTCACAGGGTGCAACAACAATGGCATCTACATTTGCCGCTATCTGTTCTTCGATCATCGTAACCTGCTGGGCAATTTCACTTTCATCCGATGGCCCCAGAACTGTTATCCCGATTCCCAGGTCTTTAGCCGCCTCTTCCGCCCCCGCCTTCATGTTCTTCCAATACTCCGCTGAGAGGCTTTTAAAAATTACAGCTATTTCCATGTCAGCCGGATCTTTATCGGCACTCGCTCCCGCCCCTGTCGTTGTACTCTCTTCCGAATCACATCCTGCCATTACTGCGCATAACATTAAAACTAATACTAACGATATAACTTTTCTTTTCATAATTCTCCTCACCTTTCTTATTAGTTGTTCATTTTTTAACAATTATCATTTTTTACAGCTTCTTTTTATGCACTTTGCACATTGAATATATTAATCATATCTTTTGTTGCTCTTACTGTCATTTCATGCAATTGCCTGATATTATACATAAATTGCTGTTATTTTTTATAATATAAAAAGCAGCCCGGGTCTGATGTTAATACACCTGTCAGCTGCGTTTTTTAATCCACAATTTTAATACTTATTTTTAATTCTATAATATGGTATACTATACAAAACTTTCTGGAAAAGAAAAATTAACGGGAGGTCATTATGAAAATGATTGAACCCGGCGTACTGGATGATTCTTCAATCATGTTCCAGACGCCTTCACCCTTTGCCCTTGATGCTTTATATTACGCGCCGCGTTACGGTCATTTTTACTGTAATCACAATTACCACATCCAGCGGTCACATAACGATCTTTATTTACTCTTTTACATAAAAAAAGGAGTTCTTGAAGTCTCCAGCTGCCAGACATCGGTTTCCGCTTCTGTCGGCTCGGTGGTACTTTTAGACTGCCATAACCCCCATACCTATTTCTGCAAAAACAACACTGAATTTTACTGGTTTCATTTTTCCGGATGCAGCAGCTCGTACTACTGTGAATATCTAACTGAACAATTCGGCATACTGTACTCAGGAGCACATGCCAAAGGCATGGAACAATTATTTCATTCCATCATTTATTCCAACCCGTCTTTGGTCATGAATGAACACACGACTTCTTCAACAATACATACAATCCTGGCTAATCTGGCAGCACCAAAGTCGGCACATTTTTCAAAGGAGCTGTCTATTAGCCCATCCATCGAATACATCCATAATAATTTCTCATCCCTGATCACAATTGAAACAATGGCCGACCTCTGCCATATGAGCATCTATCATTTTATCAGAACCTTTAAGCGCCACCTTAACGTAACGCCCCATGAGTATCTGCTGTCATACCGGCTGAATCAAGCCAGACAGATGCTTCAGACCTCTGCTCTTTCGATCGAGGCGATCGCAGTTGAATGCGGGTTTAACAGTGCTTCACACTTCTCCCGCGCTTTCAAATCCGACTCGCAGATTACCCCGGGGCAGTTCCGTAAAATGCGTTTCTAGTCAGCACACCGGTTCTGTCAGCTGTTTCTAAAATCCGCAATCAGCAAGATGCTCTCTGGTCCTTTTCGCGATCGGATATGGGATATCAAATGATTTTACCGGAAATAAATCCTGCTCTACCACCACCCAGCCATCATATCCGGCCTCCACCAGGGCCTGATGGAATGCTTTAAAATCAATGCTTCCTTTGCCTGGCTCTACCATAATATCTTCGGTTACCGCTTTAGCAAAAGACCAGCCATTTTCATCCATTGTCTTCTTAACATTCATATCGCAATCTTTAACATGTATATACGGAATCCGGTCCTTATGCTTTTTATAAAAGCTGATAGGCTCACCACCGCCATATACGTGGTGTCCCGTATCAAAACACAGGACGGCATCGGTATCGTTCAGAAGGCGTTCTATCTCGGCTTCGGTTTCAACATGGCAGTCTACGTGGGGATGAAAGGTTCCAACAAATTCCTGTGCTTTAACGTAATCGGAAACTTTCTGCACATTTCCAGCATATTTTTTCCACTGATCAGCATTCAGTTCTCTGGTCATCACTTCTTCACCGGTCTCCAGATCGGTATACATACTCGGCAACAGAACAATATATTCGGCTCCTTGGAATTCCTTCATCAGTGCGGCGATTTCATCTATTGTCGAAAACATATCATCAACTGAATTATCATCCAGAAAGTCCCCGCCCACAGTACCTGCTACCAGCTGCAGATTACGGCCGGCAAGCTCGTCTTTCAGCTGCTCTGCCTGATTCGGAAGATATCCCCATGGCCCCAGTTCTACACCTGCATACCCTGCATCTCTCATTTCGTTTAAACATTGTTCCGGTGTAACCTGTTTCTCGTGATTCGGGAACCAAACGCCCCACGAATCCGGTGCAATACCTACTTTAATTGCCATATTATCCCTCTCCTTTCTACTCAACGATTTCCCAGCTTCTCGTAGTCACTGATTTCAACACTGCGTCAATCGTCCGGTCAACCTTATATCCAAAAGCAAAATCACATGCATAGCCTTCACCCTTTGTCAGCGCCGCAAATAATTCGTGTACTTCTAAAACTTTCATATCGTTGTAAGCGATCGCGATCCCGCCGGCCGGCTGAAATGCCGAGTAACCTTTATGACGGGGATTCAACAGAACGGTCCGGAAACCTCTGTCCGCTTCTTCATCAGCGGTGAAGTATACCTGGACTTCACCCATTCTCTCCAGATCATAGAACACCGTTCCTTTTGTTCCCTGAATCTCATAGGTAAGATAGTTCTTGCGCCCGGTCGCAACCCGGCTCGCCCCGATCGTTCCGATCGCCCCGTTTGCATATTCAGCCATAAACGTGATAACATCTTCATTTTCTACCTGCGCCAGCTCACTGCTGCCCGGCGATTTTGGACGCTTATCGATAAATATCTTCGACATTGCATTGACCGCAGAAATATCGCCCATGATAAACTGTGAAATACTGAGCAGATGGGAGCCCAGATCACCCATCGCACCGCAGCCGGCCAGTTTATTGATGTGCCGCCAGGTAATCGGCAGTTCGGGATCCAGCAGGCCGTCCTGATCATATGTACCGGTAAAACGCATGATCTGACCGAGTTTTCCCGTTTCTACAAGCTCCTTTACATAAGCATTTGCAGGATTCATAACATTGTTAAAGCCAACATAGTTAATTACGCCCTTTTCTTTTGCCAGTGCAGCTAATTCTTTGGATCCTTCAGCGCTGATCGACAGCGGCTTTTCACAATATACATTTTTTCCATTTTCCAATGCCGCCTTTGCAATCTCATAATGAAATGCATTCGGAGTGGCAATATCCACTAAATCAACATTGTCATCCTTAATCACATCCATCCAGTTCGTCGTCCATCTTTTAAATCCCATTTGGTGGCTGGCGCTTTTTGCACTGGCCTCATTTTCATCGGCAACAATTTCAAATTCTGCTACCCCATAATCGGGACCAAACAACATCTGGGCATTGAGCAATGCATTACTGTGGGCTTTTCCCATCCAGCCTGCACCGATCAATCCAATTTTTAAATTCCGCATAACATTTCCTCCTAATAATTTTCTGTTTTAGGTATCTTGCCATCACTTGACAATGTGAGGGGCGATTCCCTTATACTACTGACATGATATCCCGCAGTCAGCTTACCGTCACTCCATACAATTGCTGACTTTTATACATAAATTGCCTTCAGCGTTGCGCGAGCTTGCCTTATAAATAAGCTAATAGAAATAAAAAAGACGAGAAGCTCAAAAAGAAACTTCCCGTCAGACAAACGAAACGGAGAGGGTGGGATTCGAACCCACGTGCCCTTGCGGACAAACGGTTTTCAAGACCGCCTCGTTATGACCACTTCGATACCTCTCCAATTATATTAAATTAGCATCGCTTTACTTTGCGACAATATGAATTCTACCACACAACTAAATAAGCTGTCAACCATTATATTTCCATTTTTTGTTGATATTATACTAATTATTTTGATTCAAAATAATATCGGCCAAATATAAATCATCCCGTGTCGTAATTTTGATATTTTCATATGTTCCTTCTACCAGTTTGACCGGTATCCTAAGCATTGATTCAACCACCGAACTGTCATCGGTGACATTAATCTTCGGTGCCTCCATCAGCCGGCGGTATGCCTCTTTTATCAGCGGTGCTTCAAACACCTGCGGGGTCTGTATCTGCCACAACTGACCGCGGTCCAGAGTACGGGCCACAAATTGATCTCCATCGGAGACCTTGATGGTGTCTTTGACCGGCACCCCAACTACACATGCCCGATGCTTTTCCACCGCTTCATACGCACGCTCCAGTATTGTTTCATCAACCAACATTCTCACACCGTCATGAATAAAGACAAAGTGCTTGTTCTCTGCCGCTTCATCCGATAATACCTGCAAAGCCTCCCAAACCGAATCAGATCGTTCCGCTCCGCCTTCCACGATTACTCCAACCTTAGTAAACCGATATTTTTCAACAATCTCATCCTGAGCATAAGCGGTTTCATTTCGTCCCACGACCAAAACGATATCATCGATGACTTCCGATTTCTGAAATGTCTGCAGTGTATAGTATATAACCGGTTTTTCATTAATCTCAAGATACTGCTTCGGTACATCGATACCCATCCGCGTACCCTGACCTGCCGCAAGCACCACCGCGGTACAATGACTTTTTCTCATATTACCGTTCTCCCAATTTCAAATTCGGCACCGCGTTCAAATCCCAGCCGTGCCTGATTCCCTTTTGATAATCATAGTATGCAGCAGCACCGATCATCGCCGCATTATCAGTACAAAAGACCGGCGATGGGCAATAGAACTTAACCTCTTTTTGCCGGCACGCCTCTTCCATCGCACTGCGCAGTGCGCTGTTTGAAGCAACTCCGCCGGCAATCGCAAATTCCTCCGCCGCAAATTCCTCCATCGCTCTGACGGAATGTTCTACCAGCACATCTACAACCGCTTTCTGGAATGATGCTGCGACATCTGCAGTAGCATATTCTTCGTCCCGCATCTGACAGCCGTTGAGATAATTTAGAACCGCTGATTTCAATCCGCTGAAACTGAAATCGTATGGTGCACCTTCAATACGGGCCTTGGGAAAATGAATGGCGTTTTCATCACCTTGCTTTGCCAGCTTATCGATCTTAGGTCCACCCGGATAACCGATTCCTAACGCTCTGGCGACCTTGTCATAAGCTTCACCAGCCGCATCATCCCTGGTCCGGCCAATTATTTCGTATTCGCCGTAATCTTTCACCCGCACAAGATGGGTATGTCCTCCGGATACCACCAGACAGATAAACGGTGGTTTCAGTTCCGGGTGCTCAATAAAATTAGCCGCGATATGTCCTTCGATATGATGAACTCCGATCAGCGGCAGCTGCTTCGCATAGGCAATTGCCTTCGCTTCCGCCACGCCGACCAGCAATGCTCCGACCAGTCCCGGTCCATATGTTACCGCGACTGCATCTATTTGATCCAATGTTCTATCGGCTTGCAGAAGAGCTTCTTCAATCACCTGATTGATCTTCTCTATATGTTTTCGGGAAGCGATTTCAGGAACCACCCCACCGTACACCTTATGCAGATCAATCTGAGAATAAATGATATTAGACAGCACGCTTCGTCCATTCACTACTACTGAAGCGGCTGTCTCATCACAAGAACTCTCTATTGCCAGTATTACAATATTTTTTTCTTTACTCATATTCATGCCTCTGTATCTTTTTCTCTAATCCGAAAAATTCAGTTCTACACTCATTTTATCTTTCCCCGCGATTGCATGTGGAAATATCTTCTTAACATCATCCATAAACTCCTCTGGCCACGATAGGGAAGGACTGTAATGTGTAAGCCACATTTTCTTGACCTCGGCCTCCTTCGCAAGCTGTGCCGCCTCATGGAATGTCATATGTTTATTTTCCTTGGCTTTGGCGATTTTATCCTTTTCCCCATACATGCCTTCACAGATAAACAGATCAGAATATTTTGCATTCTCACGGATCGAATTCGTTGGACGGGTATCGGTGCAATAGGTTAGTTTAATTCCTCGGCGCGGCGGCCCAAGGACCATATCGGGTGTGAAAACAGCACCGTCAGCCTCTACCGTCTCGCCGTTCTGCAGATGCTTCCAACAGCTCTTCGGAATCTGCTGCTCCTGAGCTCTGGTGACATCGAACTTACCGGCCCGGTCAATCTCAAGTGTATAACCATAACAGGTAACATTATGATTTACCCGAAAAGCCTTTAAGCGATATCCATTTAACTCAAATGTCTGCTCTGGTTCGGTAATTTCTACAAACTTAATTTCAAAGGGCAGTTCCGGTGCGATGACACGCAGCGAATTCACCACCCGTTCCAAACCTTTGGGGCCGATCAGAGTAAGGGGTTCCTCCCGGTCAGCATTGCCCATGGTCAGCAAAAGACCTGGCAGGCCACTGATATGATCACCGTGATAATGGGTAAAACAGATCACATCCAAGGGTTTAAAACTCCACCCTTTTTCCTTTATTGCGATCTGCGTCCCTTCACCGCAGTCAATCAGCAGACTGCTGCCGTTATATCTGGTCATAAGCGCCGTCAGCCAACGATATGGCAGGGGCATCATTCCGCTTGTCCCAAGCAAACATACATCTAACATTTTATACCTCGTTTTCCACCGGGATCTTAAAATCAGCGATCAACTGGCCATAGCAGTCCTCACACAGGTCAAAACTGTGCACCTCATTATCCCTGCCGGAAAAATAACTCCAGCGTTTCTGCACTTCCAGCACATCTTCTTTTAACATCCCGTTTTCTACTTTTATTTCTTTACCGCATTTATTACAAAAGACTTTTTCAATTTCGTTGTTTTTCACAACTTGTTCTCTATATTGGCGCATACAATTTCCTCCTAAACGAATATTGTTATCTTTGCTACGCCTACATTATATCTTTTTCCAAGGCCTATTCCTAGTGGGAACTGCTTCCTTAATTGTCAGTTTATCTCTCGGCTCATCAATACTGCGTCTTCGGTCGGGTCAACGTAGTAATGACGGCGGCGGCCATCAGTTATAAAGCCATGTTTCCGATAAAATCGCTCCGCATTCTTATTGCCAGCCCGAACATCCAGCATTACTTTCGTGATACCTTTTTCCCGGCAAATATTTTCCAATTTCCAGACCAGGTGACTGCCCACCCCTTGATTTTGATATTTTTTTAAAACCGCGATCCGGGCGATTTCTCCTTCATTCAGAGCGTAATATAAGATCAGATAGCCGGTAATTTCCTTCCGTTCCTCTGCTACCAGAATCATGGCCTGTTTTTGTGCAGATGTCTCTAAAATACCTTTCCGGCTCCATGGATCAGAAAAATTTTGTTCTTCGATAACCGCAACCGATGCACTATCAACTTCTTCCATCAACCGCACAATCACGATTTACCGCCTCCTGTGCACTGCTTTTCCTGCTCGGCGCGTTCGCGTTCGGCCTGTGAGGCCCGCAGGTACTCCGGTTTATGTGCAGCAGCCGTTTCACTGCCGCCTTCTTTCAGATGCCGCAGGCCTGCCAGACCAACCGAAGCCGCCCGCTGCCGGTTCATGTTAGCCGGCGCAAACACATGCGGAACTTTCAGCCCTGTTTCGATTAATTCCCGGTAAACCGGCACTCCATCACCGAGGAATGTAACCGTTTCACCGTAACCGTTCAGTTTTTCGATCAGCGTATCCACTGCAATAGCCATCTGATCCTCGACTACCGTAAACTGATCCTCACAGCGGTAAAATCCTGTATAGACCTGACTCCGCCGGGCGTCCATGACTGGGCAGATCAACCCCCGGGTCCCGTATAAATTATAAGCCATCCCTTCCGCCGTCGGAACATGAACCAGCGGCTTGTCCAGCGCCAGCCCGAGCCCTTTAGCTGTCGCCGACCCAATGCGGAGGCCGGTAAAAGAACCCGGTCCGCCGGCTACGGCAATGGCGTCGATTGTACTCAGGTCAAAGCCCATCAGTTTCACCACTGCATCCAGCATCGGCAGCAGGGTCTGTGAATGGGTCATCTTATAGTTTACCGTATACTCCGCCAACGTCTGTTCTTCTTCAACTATTGCAACCGACGCCACCAGACCGGAGCTGTCTAACGCTAAAATCCGCATATAAATAACTTCCTTACTGTTCTATTCTTACTTATATTTTTCTGCCTGCTCCTGAATAAGGGTCATATCCTCAAAGTAATTGACCTTCATCGCCCGCTTTACATCGGCCAGGGTATCGGCGGCAACCGCTTTGGCTTTGGCACTGCCTTCCTGCAGCATCTCAAAGACCGCCGGAATATCCTGAGCGTATTCCTTACGGCGGCTGCGGATCGGTTCCAGCTCCTTTTCCATCACCGCATTCAAGAAACGTTTTACTTTCACATCGCCCAGTCCACCGCGCTGGTAGTGAGCTTTCAATTCATCCAGATTCTGATAATCCGGCAGAAAATCGGCAAAATCCTGATCGCTGCTGAATGCGTCCAGATAAGTAAACACGGTATTGCCTTCAATCTGCCCCGGATCTGAAACCTGGATGTGATTCGGATCGGTGTACATACTCATTATTTTTTGCTTCACTTCGTCAGAACTGTCCGACAGGTATATGCAGTTATTTAAAGATTTACTCATCTTTGCTTTTCCATCGGTTCCGGGCAAACGAAGACATGCCTTATTGCTGGGCAGTAATATATCGGGTTCCACCAGTGTATCCCCGTACAGCGAGTTGAACTTGCGGACGATCTCTTTGGTCTGCTCGAGCATTGGCAGCTGATCTTCACCAACCGGTACAACATTAGCCTTAAAAGCCGTAATATCAGCCGCCTGACTGATCGGATAAGTAAAGAAACCGACCGGAATACTGGACTCAAAATTTCGCATCTGAATCTCTGATTTTACGGTTGGATTTCGCTGCAGTCTTGATACGGTTACCAAATTCATATAGAAAAATGAGAGTTCGCATAGTTCCGGCACCAACGATTGAATAAACATAGTAGATTTATCCGGTTTCAGTCCAACCGCCAGATAATCCAGTGCCACCTCGATAATATTCTGCCGTACCTTCTCCGGATTAGCCGCATTATCAGTCATCGCCTGCAGATCAGCAATCATGATAAAAATTTCATCATAAAGACCGGAATTCTGCATTTCCACTCTTCCCCGCAGCGATCCTACATAATGTCCTACGTGCAGTCTCCCCGTCGGGCGGTCTCCTGTCAGCATGATTTTACTCATTGTTATTTCCTCCATTTTCTTCTATCTTAATGAACCTATAATCGAATCCTTTTTCAAGATTTTTCTCGATCAGTATATCGGTACGGTTTTCCGGCAGTGCTTCGGTGATCAGATTGCCCCACTCTATCAGTGTGACCCCGTTTCCATACACATAATCCTCATAGCCGATTTCATCCAGTTCTTCTATATCACCGATGCGGTACACATCAAAATGATAGAACGGCAGCCGCCCCTCTTCGTAGACCTGAACAATCGTAAATGTCGGACTGCAGATGGCTTCGGTGATCCCCAGACCACTAGCCACCCCTTTCGTAAGTGCAGTCTTACCGACTCCCAAATCACCGATCAGAGTATAAACTTGCCCTTCTATCGCATCTTTACCTATTTTTATTCCCAGTTCATAGGTCTCCTGTTCAGACCATGTCTCTACGACCATTTTCCTGCTCCCATATAGTTAATTATGTATTACCTCCGTATCTTAACTTTTAAGGGATCTACATGGGTCGAAATAATTTCTATCACAGCCATCTCCTGCTCGCCCAGTTCCCCGCGCTGCAAGACAATCGCACGGTTCTTTCCCTGGTATAAAAAGATCCCCTGACGGGTGGACATCACACGGATGATTGACGACCACGGTGACAACTGGCTTTTTTCGCCCTGGGATACTGTTATCCCTTCAGCATTCAGCTCGTAGTTGACCGGGTTCTGAAACATCGATATCCTGCGCACATTGGTTCCGGCACTAAACCAGAGCATTACCGGCATGCCGAACAAAAACAGCAATCCAAACACTATAAATGTCGTACCATTTCCGTTATTGATAACCAATTCATGAATGCCTATCGTAACATTAATCAAACCAAATACCACGGCAATAATCCCCATGACGTGAGTATAGGTATGATACAGCAAAAAATCATACATCGACTTCTGTGTCATTTGAGATTCAAATTTTACAGACATGTTTTCCTCCTCCGGTATTTTCCCAAACCTCGCTAACTGTTCACAGTATATCACAATGTTTTCCCATATACAACCAAAAGAAGCATACCGCTCATCCGCCGGTACGCTTCTCAAACCCTATGCTTACGCTGTTTTTTATTTGCGGCTCACTTTTAATATCGGGGCGATTTTTTTGTAGATCAAGAATACGACCAGTGATACCAGAACCCCCTTTAAGAGGTTAAACGGTGCAACCGCAAACATGACGAAAGTCATCATGCTGTTTATGGAACCGTTTATGGCCGTCCCCATCGCCAGCAGTCCGTCAATAGGCATGTCAAACGCCTTGGCATAAGTCGGAAGCAATACATATGCGTTGAGGAAACAGCCAATCACCGTCATAAATACTGTACCTGCCGCCATTCCGATCAATGCGCCTCTTCTGGTCCGATTCTTTTTATAAATGATGCCGGCCGGGACACATAGTGCACATCCGATCAGCAGATTGGCCATTTCACCTATTCCAGCCGTTATGGTGCCATTGATCGCAAAATTCAGCAATATCTTAATCAGTTCGATAGTTGCGCCGGCTAACGGTCCCATCGCAAAACAGCCGATTAATACCGGTACTTCACTGAAGTCTATCTGGTAGAAGCTCGGCGCAAACGGCAGCGGTATCTCGAACAGCATTAAGACGACCGCAATAGCCGACAGCATACCGATCTGCGCAATGGTTCGAATACTGATTCTAGTTCCTGTGTTTGTCATTGTTTGTGTGCTCATTTTTTCTCTCCTTCTTAATTATACACTGGATGCAAAGAAAGAAAATCTTCCCGGTCATTTACAATAATCATAAAAAAACCCCCGAATTTAACAAATTCGGGGATTGATATCACAGAATATCATAAACATCTTCTCTCATCCAGACTTTACTGTCGGTTTTGGAATTCTCTCTGGATCGAACGGATACGCTCGATCGAAGTCACCAAATCAGCCGCTTGCGCGGGTCGCGGACTATACCGCCGGTCGGGAATCCTCAGCATCGCCAAGTCACCCTACCCCGAAGAATATTTTTTTCTTTTCCTAGTTAGTATAACTCATTACATTTCGTTATACAACACTTTTTTATTATTAAGTTTCCGCGGCAGGTCAAGGTACCCTTCAACCGCCGTCAAACCACGCTTCACTTCTATCATTACTTTATAACCTATAGTTAATTACTTTAACGGTTCTAGTATAACCTCCAGCGCCTCTCCCTTTCTCATGGCTTCAAGGCCTATGCCAAATTCTTTCAAAGACAGTCTGTGCGTAATCATCGAAGTAAAATCTGCGATACCGCAGCTTAACAGATTCGATACGTTTTGCATCGTATAGTGTCCGATATAGTTTCCAAATATGGTGAGTCCCCTGCCGGTAATATCATTCTGGCAAATTTCCTGCTTTGCTGCTGCATTCTGTCCAAATAGGAGTATGCTGCCTCCATTTTTAACTGCTTTTATTGCCGCCGGTAAAAGGATACCTACTGCATCTATGACAATATCTGCTCCTGCGCCGTCTGTCTCTTTGAACACTTCTGCCGCCAAATCTTCTGTTGAGGGATTTATAACCCGGCCGGCCCCCTGCTTAACCGCATACTCAGATCGAAATCCCGAGACTTCTGCGACGAGGATTTTTCCTGCACCGCTTGCTTTCATAAGAGTTGTAAAATAGAGCCCGATCGGGCCGCCGCCAAGGATAAGCACATTGTCTCCCGGCATTACTTTGAGCTTCTTAACCGCACCCATTACACAGTTTAAAGGTTCTGCAAAGATCGCCTGATCCACCGGAATTTTTTTTGCAATCTTAACCATTTGTGCTTCAGGGGCAACTGCATATTCAGCAAAAACACCATCGCTATAAACACCCATGGAATCCATATGAATGCAGAGATTACGATCACCGCTCTGACACGGAGCACACACACCGCAAGGGATATTATTGTCGAGAATAACACGGTCCCCGGCTTTTAATACCCTTACACCGCTTCCTGTCTCAACCACCTCACCAACACATTCATGTCCCAGAATAATGTCCTTATTAGCAGCGATTCCCGGAGGGTTGCTGAGAATATGGACATCGGTTCCACAGATACTTGCGGCTAAAATTTTGATTTTCACATCGCTTGTTTTTCTGACCTTTGGAACAGGTCTTTGAGTGTGCTCATATTCTCCGTTACCTCTGAATACGATCGCGTTCATCATATTGTCCATAACAATTCTCCAATCCTACTTTTCATTTTGATATGCTTTATGTAATTTTAAACAGTAAGCCAGACTCATTGTACCATCGTGCGCTGTTGACTCCGGCTTTCTATTTGTTAGGATGCAGTCGACGAAATCTGCCATTTCACCAAAGAATGCATCGCCCCATCTATTCAAAAAGCTTTCCTGACACTGCTCAAGATAGCCTTCCGAAGTAAATGAAGACAGATGATTTCTGCGCGGAATACTATTTATGCGTATCGTTCCTTCGGTGCCGACAACTTCCGATTCAACATGGCTGCATGTAGCCGTTCTTCCTACCTGAATATAAGCGGTTGTGCCATTGTCAAAGCGCGTGAGTGAAAATCCATTATCGTAATCATCGTAGTCAGCTAATTCTTCACATACATATGCACCACCAAACGCATATGACTGTTCAGGGTCACCCTCAAGGAACCAGCGGGCTAAATCAGTATCGTGACTTCCCATCTCAATAAACCACGGCACATATATACCTTTTTTAACCCCTTTCAAATGGCTGGGTAAAACGGATGACGGGTCAAGACTTACACCTTTGAACAAAATCGGTTTACCGATGGCCCCGTTTCTAATTTTTTCTTTTGCCTCTGCATAAGAAGGATCAAATCTGCGCATAAATCCCACTGTAAAGCATTTTGCTCCGTTTTCCTCCGCTGCCTTTTCAATTTCAAGACAGTCCTCAATCGTCTTTGCCAGCGGTTTTTCACAAAAGATATGCTTTTTCGCCCTGCAGGCTAACAGACAATGCTCTTTATGCGCTTCCGCCCCCGACGCTGCTACAATGGCATCAATTTCAGGATTTGCCAGCATTTCGCGGTAATTCGTGTAGCCGTATTCGATACCGAATTCTGTCTGAAGGGATTCTGCCCTTTCTTTCTGTCTGCTGCAAACTGCAAGAACTTCAGCTTCCGGTATGCGGTTTTGCAGATTGCTCAGATGAAGTCTTCCCATATTACCAACGCCGACTATACCAAATTTCACTTTCCTTTTCATCGATCTTCCTCCCTCAGCTAAAGCTCCTATAAACCTGTTTTTTCAGCGATAAACGCTCTCGCTCTTAAAGCATATTCGAAGGGATTTGCCTTGGCCGGGTCCTGCTCCGCTTCAACAAGAAACCATCCCTCATAGCCGCAATCGCTTAAAACCGCAAACACGCCGTCATAATCGACACATCCGTCACCCGGAATGGTAAAACATCCTTCCAACACTGCTTTCCGGAACTTAAAGCCTTCCGCATATGCCTGCTTCATTTTCTCAGGACGTACATCCTTCAGGTGAACATGGCCTATTCTGTCCGCAAAAAGCCTGGCTGCCTGAACTGCATCTTCGTTCGAAAAGGTGAAATGCCCGGTGTCGAAACATAAGGATACGTAACGAGGATCGGTATGATCCATGAGCCTCTTCGTCTCCTCGATGGTCTGGACCACCGTCGCCATATGATGGTGGAAACAGAGTTTAAATCCTCTGTCGGCCGCGATTTTACCCAGCCTATTCATTCCGTTACCGAGCAGATCCCATTCTTCGTCTGTAGCAACCGGCTTATTGTCACCAAACATAGATTTCTCTTCCGCAAATAGACATCTGCTCAGCTCACAGACATTTATTCGAGATGCCCCGGCCTTTTCTAAAAACCCCAGCACTTTTCTAAATTCTGCTTCCGTTTCGCTGTAATGTTTTTCGCATAGGTAAGTAGAACACCATTGGCTGGCAATCTCCAGACCTCGCATTTTAAGCGCTTTATTTAATACATCGGGATCGGTCGGAAACTTACCGCCGACCTCAGTTCCCCTAAATCCTGCAAGTGCCGCCTCAGAAATCATCTGCTCAAAGGTGATCTCTCCACCTAATTGGGGCATATCATCATTTGTCCAACCGATAGGCGCTATTCCAAGTTTAATATTATTGAATTTCATCGTTATCCCTCTGGCATTTGACCCACTGCTTGCTTTCTATGGATTCGAGAACAGCATCAATTACACCGTCGACCTTTGCACCCATTACAAAGTCGCTTAAATACTCACCGCCTTGCAGTGCCTGCATTAGTTCATGCGCCTGCAGTGTCTTCATGTCATCAAAGGCAATTGCGATCCCCGCCGCCGGCTGAAAGTATTGAAATCCTTTGTGCCGCGGATTTAACAGAACGGTTCTGAATCCGCAGTCACGGGCATGACCGGCATCAGCGTCGGATTTGAAATACACCTGTACTTCGCCCATTCTCTCAAGGTCGTAAACTACCGATCCGTCTGTACCCTGTATTTCGTAATAGAAATAGTTTTTACGTCCAGTGGCAACCCTTGAAGATGAGATATCACCGATTGCACCGTTTTTGTATTTTACCAGAAATGATACTACATCATCATTTTCTACTGTGCCCATCTCTTCTGTACCGGGTATCGGACGCTTTGGAATAACGACTGCGTCGATTGCAACCACTTCCTCTATATCGCCTAAAATCATCTGCAATACTGACAGAAGATGGCTTCCCAAATCGCAAAGTGCACCGGAGCCCGCTGTTTTCCTAACATGTCTCCACGTCAGCGGAAGCGACGGATCAAGAAGCATATCCTGATCATATGTAGCATGAACTCTCATAATTGTTCCCAGCCTTCCCGTCTCTACAAGCTCTTTGACGTATTGGTTAGCAGGGTTCATGAGATTTGAAAAGCCGCAGTAGTTTACTACTCCCTTCTCTTTTGCAAGTTCCGCCAGCTCCTTTGATTCCTCACCTGACATCGAAAGAGGCTTTTCGCAAAAAACATGCTTACCGTTTTCAAGGGCCGCTTTTACCATCTCATAATGCATATAATTAGGTGTGGCAACATCTATCAAATCCACATCCGGGTCCTCTGTAACTTCTCGCCAATTAGTCGTGCGGCGGTTATATCCCAGGTTCTCAGCTGCCTCCTTTACCTGCTCTTCGTTTATATCAGATATCACTTCAAAAACTGGCACATTATCTCCGAAAATCATTTTTGCATTGTGAAAAGCTGTTGTGTGTGCCTTTCCCATCCATCCCGCTCCGATTAAACCGACTCTCACTGTCTTCAATTTATGCTCCTCCCGAATTACTATTAGTATTGACTGCTGTCTGTGTCATATAGTACTATATCCACAACTGGCAGTCATTACGAAAAATGACTGCAAAATAATAAAAAATCACACAGCTTTGCTGTTCAGATTGGAGGTAAGACAATTGATTCCTGATGTAGGTGTTTTGCCGGGATCAGAGCGTTTTTATTATGAACCTGACGATTTTACTGAAAAAAATCTCTTTTATGTTCCCCACGCAGGCATATACAAATGCAGCGGAGAATATGAAGTAAACCGCAGGCATTTAGATGCCTGCCAGATCATCATTGTCGACAGCGGAAGTTTAACGATCGAATATTCCGGCAAGATAAAAACTGCACATGCGGGTACAATTGTTTTATTGGACTGCCGGATACCGCATAAGTATTATTCAAGCTCTGATCACTTAAACATGCGGTGGTTTCACTTTACCGGAAATGCAAGCGGGAATTATACAAATATGCTCATTAATACTCATGGCTTTTGCATACCTGTTCCGGTTATGGAAATTGATGAATGCTGCGATAAAATACTGTCGCTGATTCAAAGGAAAACTCCAATGCCCCACATTTCATCTGCCGCATTGCACAAACTTTTAGCTTTGTTAAGTGTCACAATCTCTTCAAATAAAAGCGGGCTTGAGGCGGTTATTTCCGAGTCTGTCGACTACATTACCGAAAATTTCAGCACTGGGGACACGTCTCTGGAAACTCTCGCAAAGCATGCCAATATAAGTGAAAATTATTATATAAAGAAATTCAGGGAATACAATAAGGTAACCCCCCATCAGTTTATCAAGAAGGTACGTCTTCACGCCGCAAAAGAAAAACTGACCACAACTTCAATGAGTATCGAAGAAATCGGTGATTACTGCGGTTTTAGCAATACATCTCATTTCATTATGGTCTTTCAAAAGGCAGTTGGCCTGACCCCTCTGCAATATCGAAACCTTTGGTTATAGCATTTTTTAACACATACCGCATAGTATTACAGAAAAAAACAGCCACTTATAAGTGCCTGTTTTTTCTATTCTTTATTCAATTTTTAAAGAATCATCGTTAGTTGAATCCGTTTCTTCTGCATATCGACACTCATCACTTTAACATCAACGATGTCGCCGACACTGACCACTTCCAGCGGGTGCTTGATGAATTTTCTGTTGGTGATCTGAGATATATGCACCAATCCATCCTGATGCACGCCGATGTCAACAAAAATACCAAAGTCGATAACATTACGGACGGTTCCTTTGAGCTCCATCCCTTCGGTCAAATCTTTCATTTCCAAGACATCGGTCCGCAGGATCGGCTTGGGCATTTCATCACGAGGGTCCCGGGCCGGCTTCTCCAGCTCCTTAACGATATCACGCAGAGTAATTTCACCGATTTCCAGTTCAGCCGCCAGCCTTTTATAATCTTTTATGGTCAGAGAAAGACCGGCCAGTTTACCGCCGGTGATATCATCAACAGCAAACCCCTGCTTTTTCAGCAGTTTCTCTGCCGCTTCATAAGATTCCGGATGCACGCTGGTTCCGTCAAGCGGATTCTTACCGCCCTGAATCCGCATAAATCCCGCACACTGCTCATATGCCTTCGGGCCCAGCTTGGCCACTTTCAGCAACTCTTTACGGGTTGTAAAACTGCCGTTTTCTTCCCGGTGTGCGACAATATTTTTTGCAATCGCACCGGTGATTCCCGATATATAAGCCAGCAGCGGTGCCGAAGCCGTATTCAAATCCACACCGACCCTATTGACACAGTCTTCAACCACTCCGGACAATGCTTCACTGAGCTTCTTCTGGTTCATATCGTGCTGGTACTGACCAACACCGATTGATTTCGGATCAATCTTAACCAGTTCAGCCAGCGGGTCCTGAAGCCGTCTGGCAATCGATGTGGCACTTCTCTGCCCCACATCGAAATTGGGAAATTCCTCGCTGGCCAGTTTACTGGCTGAATAAACCGAAGCTCCGGCTTCATTGACGATCACGTACTGGATCGGCTTATTGATCTCTTTCAATAATTCAACAATAATAATCTCCGATTCGCGGGATGCTGTTCCGTTCCCCAGCGATATCAACGTAATATTATATTTTTCGATAATCTGCTTCAAAAGTTTCTTGGACGCTTCAATTTTCTGCGGTGTCGTTGGAGCAGTCGGATAGATTACCGTTGTTCCGATCACCTTACCGGTGGGGTCTACCACCGCCAGCTTACAGCCGGTTCGAAAAGCCGGGTCCCAGCCCAGTACAACCTGACCCACGATGGGCGGCTGCATCAGCAGCTGCTCAAGGTTCTTACCGAAGACTTCAATCGCACCGTCTTCGGCTTTTTCGGTAAGTTCGCTGCGGATTTCACGCTCGATGGCCGGAGCGATCAGCCGCTTGTAGCTATCCGCTGCCACTTCTTTTAATATCGGCGTTGTGTACGGGTTATCACCATGTATGATCTTCTTCTCCAGATAGCGGATAATCTCCTCTTCCGGTGCTTCTACCTTCACATTTAGAACCTTTTCTTTTTCACCCCGGTTCAGGGCCAGAATCCGGTGTCCGGCCAGCTTATTGACCGGTTCTTCAAATTCATAATACATCTCGTAGACCGATTCCGCCTTCGGATCTTTGGCTGCTGAAACTATTTTTCCCATTTTAAAGGTCATATTACGGATATAGATGCGGTAATCCGCCTCATCCGATACGGCCTCCGCGATAATGTCTTTCGCTCCTTCAACCGCCTCTTCCGCTGTTGCCACTTCCTTTTCCGCCGAAACGTAATCCGCCGCTATCTCCATGATCGGCCGGTCAGCCTTCTGCAGGGTGATGACCGCCGCCAGTGCCGCCAGTCCTTTTTCCCTGGCAATGGTTGCCCGGGTCCGGCGCTTCGGCCGGTAAGGACGGTATAAATCTTCCACGACAACCAATGTTTCCGCCGCTAAAATCTGAGTTCTCAGCTCCTGGGTGAGTTTTCCCTGTTCTTCAATGCTGCTCAATACCTGTTCTTTTTTCTCTTCCAGGTTCCGCAGATAGATCAGGCGCTCATGCAGCTTACGCAGTTGTTCGTCGTCAAGTGACCCGGTAACTTCCTTTCGGTACCGGGCAATAAAGGGAATTGTGTTGCCCTCATCGATGAGTTTAACCGCCGCATCCACCTGGACACGCCGCACTCCTAATTCTTCGGTCAATCTTTGATTAATATCCATAATCCTGTATCCTCCCATGCTTTCGCATATTTTTCCTCATAATAGTATAACGGATTCTGTCCGTTCTTGCAATTATAGAGTTCACTCTGTTTCCTTGATTAGAAGTTTTCTTTATGATATACTTATTGAATTACTAACGTTCAATAAGGTATACTTAATTCAAACAAACTGAGGTTCTTATACACCAAATGGAGATTTCTTATGTGTGATACCAACGAATTGACCAAACAGCAATTAAAATCAAAAGCTACCAAAGGCCGGATCTTCCGCGCTGCCAAAAAGATTCTTCAAAATCAGGGATACGAAGCCCTCTCGATCAAAAACATCTGTGAGGAAGCCGGTGTATCCAACGGCAGCTTCTATCATCATTTTGAATCGAAAGACGATCTGCTTTCTTATTACATCGAAGATCAGCCCAATATCAATCCGGCTCTCCTCGATCTGCCCGCAGATGTCGAAGAAGCGAAGACAGCAATCACCTTGGTTTATCTCAATTATGCAAAATACTGCCGGGATCTGGGAATTGAGTTCCTGTCCAGTTATTACACGCCTAAAAATCAAGCTCTTAATCCGGCTATTCGAACCGAACGTCCCTATCCGATTGTGACCGTTCAGGCTTATCTGGAAAAGGCGATTAATGCCGGTAAAATAAAGCCGGCTCTTTCGATTGAGGAAATCACTACCGATATCCGTATGATTATTATTGGGAATGTATTTGAATGGTGCCTGCGCTCCGGCGAAGCACCTTTAGAAATGAATATCCGCCGGTCCTTAGAAACATATCTGGATGGAGCCTTTTAAACTCCATCCAGATATGTTTTATTTTATGTCCGGCTCTGCACGCAAAAAAACCTTTCAGGCAAGCGTTCCTGAAAGGTCTTTTATTATGGAAGGGAATTAAAATATTGGTATGGCTAACCTCTATCTGTCCTTATTATACCGCACATTCACGGCCGCTTCCAATCACAAATCATAATATGTAATTTCCAGTTATAGATAAAACCTATAACTTGTTTTTGTATAATAGGTTTCTCCCGCCCCGCAGACCGGTGAAGCAAAATTGCTCTTGTGGATCGCATCCGGAAAATACTGAGTCTCAAAACACAGTCCCTGACGGCGTCGGTAATGGACGTCATTCTTTCCCCGCTCATCGGTTATGAAATTGCCGGTGTAGAGCTGTATCCCAGGAAGATCGGTACATACATCCATCTTGATTCCGGTGCTCTCCGATGTCATCTGGGCCACACGCGCATATTTACCCTCGTTGCCTAACACCCAGTTATGATCGTATCCGCAGCCCAGCTTCAGGGCCTCAAAATCCGCCTCGATATCTCTGCCAACCGCTTTGGCAGCATTAAAATCCATCGGGGTCCCGGCCACACTGACAATTTCACCGGTCGGAATGGATTCTTGATCGGCATTGGTAAACGCCTCGGCATCAATCATAATTTCCTGCGCTAAGATGGTGCCCGATGCATGACCGTTCAGATTAAAGTAACTGTGATTTGTCATATTCAATATCGTATCCGCATCCGGTATCCCCCGGTATTCTATCTGGACTTCATTCTCTTCGGTCAAAGTATAGGTTACCCCGACCGTTACATTTCCGGGATATCCCTGATCGCCATCCGGGCTGAACAGCGACAGTGTTACGCTGTTCTCCGTCGTATCCTCCACCTGCCACATGCGTTTACTGTAAAAATCCGGTCCGCTGTGCAGGTTATTGCCATTATCATTCTCGGTAAGCTGATATTGGGTTCCATTGATCGCAAACGATGCCGTTCCGATTCGGTTAGCATTTCTGCCGACGACTGCACCGAAAAAATAACCGCCGTTTTCATAACCTGCCGCATCATCATATCCAAGCACCACATCGCACGGATCTCCATTCTGATCCTGTACCATAACCCGAACCAAAGTCGCACCATAATCGCTGACAGCCATCTCCGTGTTCCTGCTGTTCGTAAAGATATATAACTTTGCCGCTTCTCCTTCGGCCGTATTGCCAAATGCCTCCATTCGCATTCCCATATTAACCGCTCCTTTCCCGTTCCCCTTATATCCTTTTCACAAATCTTTTAAACGCCTCACGGCCTGCCGCTGTACATTTATAAACTCCGGCATCTTCCAGCACCTTTACAAATGTATTTCCCACTTCGGTCTGAAGAATGGACATCACATTTCGACCGGTAACTTCTGCATAGTTTGAACGGAATGCCGCCACCCATGCCGCGTGTTTTACTATTGCTTCATTACTGCTGATATCTTTGCCGGCGAGTAGATACTCCGCCACCAGATCTAATTCGTCTCTGAGCCTTGCCGGCAGAACAGCCAGTCCCATCACCTCGATCAAACCGATATTCTCTTTCTTAATATTATGATATTCGGAATGCGGATGATAGACGCCAAGCGGATGCTCGTCGGTTGTAATATTGTTGCGCAGCACCAGATCCAGCTCAAACACCCCACCCCTCTTCCGCGCTATCGGCGTAATGGTATTATGGCAGGTTCCATCTGTTTCGGCAAATATAAATGCCTCCTCATCCGTATATCCGCGCCAGACGTGGAGAATTCGCTCACCCAGATCGATCAGGCTCTGTTCATCTTTACTGCGCAGACGCAGCACCGACATCGGCCACTTCACGATTCCAGCCTCCACATCCGTGGAGCCGCTGATAGTCACCCGCTCTTCTATCGGTGCCCTGGCCATGGCAAACGTATAATTCCCGCCCTGAAAATGATCATGGCTCAGAATGGAGCCGCCGACGATCGGCAGGTCAGCATTGGAACCCAGAAAATAATGGGGGAATAATTTGACAAAATCAAATAATTTGACAAAGGTTGCACGCTCTATCTTCATCGGGATATGTTCACCATTAAACACAATACAGTGCTCGTTATAATATACATAAGGCGAATACTGCATGCCCCATTCTCCCTCATCGATAACCAGCGGGATAATACGATGATTTTCCCGGGCGGGATGATTCATCCGGCCGGCATAGCCTTCATTTTCTATACACAGCAGACACTTGGGGTAGCCGCGCGACGGAACGTTTCTGGCCGCCGCAATGGCCTTAGGGTCCTTCTCCGGCTTAGACAGGTTTATGGTAATATCAATAGCTCCATAAGAGCTGTCCACTTTCCACTTCTGGTCTCTGGAAACCCGGTAGCGCCGAATATAATCACTGTCCTGACTGAGCTTATAATAGTAATTAGTGGCTTCTGCCGGTGATATTTCATATTTCTCGAAAAAGCTTTCCTGAATCTGCACCGGCCGCGGCATCAGACAATTCATCAGCCTGGTGTCAAACAGATCACGGTCGACGATATTGTCTTCAATCAGTCCCCGCTTCACCGCTTCATCCAGCAGCGCCGCCAACACCTCTTCTAAATGGATCCCTTCACCAGCAAATGCTTCTGCTTCATAGTCATCTTCACCAAAGACATCCAGCAGCAGATTGGTCGTATAAATGCGTTCACATTCCGGAGTCAGCCCGGTATCAATCCCGTATTGTACTAACTTACCGATATTTTTATAAAACATGGGCGCCATCTCCTATATCGACAATATAAAATTCCGCTTCATGCCCGACTTTTTCCTCGTATGCTTTCCCAACTGTCTCTACGAAATGATCTACCGACTCATTTTCGATAATATTCACCGTACAGCCGCCGAAGCCGCCACCCGTAATCCGGGCACCGATCACCCCTTTCGTTTCCCATGCCAGGTCGACCAGCATATCAATTTCCTCACATGACACCTCATAATCATCGCGGAGTGAGATGTGAGACGCATTCATCAATCTGCCAAAAGTTTCAATATCATTTTCTTTCAGAGCCTGTACAGCTTTTATAGTCCGTTGATTTTCATACACCGCATGCTTGGCCCTCCGGCGTCTGATATCAGAACCGACAACCGTTTTAAATTCTTCAAACTGAGCTTCTGATAATTCACCCAGGGCCCGGATATCCAACACCTTCTGCAGCTCTTTTACCGCAGTCTCGCATTCCTGGCGGCGTTCATTGTAAGCTGAATCAACAAGACTGTGTTTCACTTTGCTGTTAACGATTACAATCTTGGCATTCTCCAGTACTACCGGTGCATATTCATAGTGCAGCGTATTGGTATCGAGAAAAATCGCATGGTCCTTTTTTCCCATCGCACTGGCAAACTGATCCATGATACCGCAGTTCATGCCGTTGAAATTATTTTCTGCATCTTGTCCAATCAGAGCTATCTCAGTCATCGACACCTCGAACCCATAGATATCTTTCAGGATCAGCCCGGTCAAAACTTCTAAAGAGGCCGAGGATGATAGACCGGAACCATTTGGAATATTACCGTAAATCAGGATGTCCAATCCGCAGTCCAGTTTAAACCCGCGCTTTTCAAAGGCCCATATCACTCCTTTGGGATAATTGGTCCACCCCGCGTCAGCGTCTGGAATCAGATCGTCGAGATGGCTCTCAATCACACCTAATTTTTCAAAGTTTTTGGAGAAAAATTTAACAATTTTATCTTTTCGTTTACGGGCCACTCCATATGTACCTAATGTCAATGCACAGGGAAATACATGACCGCCGTTGTAATCGGTATGCTCTCCGATCAGATTAACCCGTCCGGGAGCAAAGTAGGTGCGTATTTCTCCAGTATCTCCATATAGTTCCTTAAACCTGTCAATTAGTTCTGCTTTCATCCCTTTTTATTCCTCCTAAAAATAATCGTTAATCTTTTTTATTGTACCACATTCTCTATTCAGATAAAACAAATTTTACAGCAGTTGCCCTCTATTGACAATAGAGGGTAAGTCATACACATAAATTACACAATGCCTCTTACATTTAAAAAATTCACTAAATAATTGACAAATATTTAACTATTATTGTGCAGTTTGCGGTTTTACTATACAATTATCTCACAGGTAACATAAAAAACTAATGAGAGGTGAAAATTATGAGCAGACTTGAAACTCCTACTCCAGGCAAATCAGAGCTTGTCATCGAGGGACTGTACAAAGATCTGGAACGCCGAATTGAATCAAGCCCGCCGGGTTTATGTCCTGTTGATATGTCGAGGGCCTTTTTGGACCTATGCCACGCCCAAACCTGCGGGAAGTGCGCACCTTGCCGTATCGGACTCGGGCAGCTCAACAACTTAATAACAGACATACTCGATGGAAATGCTACGCCGGACACTTTGGACTTGATGGAGGATACCGCGCTTTCCATCATGCGCAGCGCTGACTGCGCAATCGGCTATGAGGCCGCTAACATGGTATACAAGGGCTTGATCGGGTACCGCGAAGACTATGAAGAGCATATCCGGCACAGGCGGTGTATTTGTACATACCAGCACCCGGTACCTTGTGTATCTCTATGTCCTGCACGTGTCGACATTCCGGGTTACATTGCGCTCGTTGGGGAAGGGCGCTATGATGATGCAATCAGATTAATTCGAAAAGATAATCCGTTTCCGGCTACCTGCGGTTTTATCTGCGAGCATCCATGCGAAGCGCGCTGCCGCCGCAATATGGTGGATGACGCTATCAATATCCGCGGTCTGAAACGGATGGCCGCTGATTATGCCGGTAAAGTCTTACCGCCGCCATGCGCACCGGCAACCGGTAAAAAGATTGCCATTGTCGGCGGCGGCCCCGGTGGATTGAGCGCTGCATACTATCTGCAGCTGATGGGGCACCAGACCACCGTCTACGAAGCCCTGCCCCGGTTAGGCGGTATGCTGCGTTACGGAATTCCCAATTACCGCCTGCCGAAAGACCGTTTAGATGATGATATTAACGCCATTTTAGAAACCGGTGTAAAAGTCGTTTATAAAAAGCGCATCGGACATGATGTAACGATTCAGGAACTGCGCGATGAATACGATGCCGTGTTGATCACGATCGGTGCCAGCACCGATAAAAAATTGGGGATAGACGGTGAAGACTGCGACGGCGTGATCTCAGCGGTTCAGTTTCTGCGCGACAGCGACAAAAATCAGGGACCCTGCCTGAGCGGTCAGGAAGTCGTTGTGATCGGCGGCGGAAATGTCTCCATGGATGCTGTACGGACTGCCAGGCGTCTTGGTGCCAGAAAGAGCAGTATCGTATATCGGCGGCGGATTGCCGATATGACAGCTCTGCCGGACGAAATCGAAGGAGCCATTGCCGAAGGTGTTGAGATCCGCACCTTAAGTGCCCCCGCCCGGATTGAAACCGATGCGGACGGACGCATAAAAGGTATCTGGGTTACCCCCCAGATGATCAGCAAAATAAAGGATGGCCGTGCCAGCGTAATACCAACCGGCGAGCCTGATTTCTTTATTCCATGTACTACTCTCGTCGTGGCGATCGGCCAGGATATTGAATCCAAACACTTTGAAGATGCCGGTGTTCCGGTCTCCCGCGGTAAGATTATGACCGAAACCCACGGCGGTTTTGTCGATCTGCCTGATGTATTTGCGGGCGGAGACTGTGCAACCGGTCCGGCTTCGGTAATTAAAGCCATCGCCGCAGCCAAGGTAACTGCTGCTAATATCGACGAATACCTGGGATATCATCATATCATTTCCAGCGATGTGGACATTCCCGAAGCCTGTCTTGACGACCGCACTCCTTGCGGCCGGGTGAATATGACCGAGCGGGAAGCCGGCGAACGGGTCTGTGATTTTGAGGGAGTGGAAAATTGTATGACCGAAGCCGAAGCTAAGCAGGAATCATCCCGATGCCTCCGCTGTGATCACTTTGGATTTGGTATATTCAAAGGAGGTCGAGAAATATTATGGTAAATCTTACAATTGATAATAGACAAATATCCGTACCGGAAGGTACAACTATTTTAGATGCGGCTGCACAGTGCGGAATCCCGATTCCAAAGTTATGTTATCTCAAACATCTAAACGAAATCGCTGCCTGTCGAATCTGTGTCGTGGAGCTGGAAGGTAAAAACCGTCTGATCACTTCCTGTAATAACGTAGCTGAGGAAGGCATGGTAATATACACCAACAGCCCTAAAGTCCGCAAAGACCGGCGGACCACGATAGAGCTGATTTTATCGCAGCATGACTGCCAGTGTGCGGTCTGTGCCCGGAGCGGTAATTGTACGCTGCAGAGTGTAGCTAATGATTTAAATATTATTGACAGCCCATACAAAAAAGAATTGGAAAGGATTTCCTGGAATAACAGCTTCCCGCTGATTCGGGATTCTGCAAAATGTGTCAAATGTATGCGTTGTATCCAGATCTGCGATAAGGTTCAGGGGCTGAATATCTGGGACATGGAGAGTACCGGTTCGAGAACCACCGTGAATGTATCCCGCAACCGCCGCATTGAAGACTCCGACTGCTCCCTGTGCGGTCAGTGTATTACTCACTGTCCGGTTGCAGCGCTGCGTGAGCGGGATGACACTGAAAAAGTCTGGGATGCGATTGCCGACGACAAAAAGATTGTCGTTGCTCAAGTCGCTCCTGCGGTTCGTGCCGCCTGGGGTGAAGCTCTGGGAATCCCGCTGGAAGAAGCGACCATCGGCAAGATTATGGATGCCTTAAAGCGCATGGGGGTTGACTATGTATTTGATACTTCTTTTACGGCTGATCTCACCATTATGGAAGAGGGGACCGAGTTTCTGGAGCGTTTCACCAAGGGTGAATTGAAGGACAAACCGATGTTTACTTCCTGCTGCCCCGGCTGGCTCAGATTTGTTAAATCGCAGTATCCGCATATGGTACCGCAGCTTTCCTCAGCCAAATCGCCGCAGGAAATGTTCGGGGCGGTAATGAAGTCCTATTTTGCGGAATCGATCGGGGTCGATCCGGAGAATTTATATACGGTATCCGTGATGCCATGCCTGGCTAAGAAAGGAGAACGTGCAAATGTAGAGTTCTATCATGAGGAATTTGCCGGTTACGGCGTAGATGTTGTTCTGACCACCCGGGAGCTGACCAGAATGATTCGCTCGGCTCATATTGAGCCTTCCACTCTGGAAGAGCGGGAATGTGATCCGCTGATGAAAGAATATACCGGTGCCGGCGTCATCTTCGGCGCTACCGGCGGTGTTATGGAAGCGGCACTGCGTTCGGCCTATTATCTGGTAACCGGTGAAAATCCTGCTGCCGATGCCTTTAAGATCGTCCGCAGTCCCGGCTTTGACACCGGTGTTGTAACCGCTGAAGTGACTATCGGCGATGCCGTGATTAAAGCTGCTGTAGTAAGCGGTCTGGGCAATACCAGAAAGCTGCTGGATGCGCTTGACCGCGGTGAGGTTCATTATGATTTCGTTGAAGTTATGGCCTGCCCCGGCGGCTGTGTCGGCGGCGGCGGTCAGCCGATTCACGATGGTCGGGAACTGGCCTTTTCACGCGGCTCTAATCTATACTTCTTAGACAAGACTGCAAAGCTGAGATTTTCACATGAAAATCCCGATGTGCTGAAACTGTATGAAGACTATATGGAAAAACCATTGTCTCACAAAGCCCATAGGCTTCTGCACACCGATCATACTGCTTGGAAAATGCCAAAGCAATCATAGAGCAGCAATAATTTAGAAATGGACCGCAGAAGATAATTCTACGGTCCATTTGCTGCTCAGTTTTCTATATTAATCTGTTTCAAATCTTCTAACCAGGCGCTTGCACACGCATCACTAGGCATCCGCAGATCACCACGCGGTGATATTGCTACAGACCCGACTTTCGGCCCGTCAGGAAGACAGTTGCGCTTAAACTGCTGGCTAAAGAACCGCCGGCAGAATACGGTAAGCCATTTGAGCAGCGTCTCATCATCATACTCTGCTTCAAATGCCAGTTTGGCCACCCGGAATATCTTACTGGGCTCATAACCGAAACGCAGCATGTAATAAAGGTAAAAATCATGCAGTTCATAAGGACCCACCAAATCTTCTGTCTTCTGCACAATCCGGCCATCTTCCGGCGGCAGTAGTTCCGGGCTCACCGGCGTATCCAGGATATCATCCAATACCACCTTCAGCTCAGCATCTTCACAAGTATCGGCATAATGGCGGACAAGATAACGTACCAGCGTCTTCGGGATGGAACTATTTACACCATACATCGACATGTGGTCACCGTTAAAAGTTGCCCAGCCCAGCGCCAGCTCCGACATATCTCCGGTACCGATGACCAGCCCCGACTCCTGATTTGCCACATCCATAAGCACCTGGGTCCGCTCCCTGGCCTGTCCGTTTTCAAAGGTAACATCATGGACATTCATATCGTGGCCGATATCTCTGAAATGCCCTGTAACTGCATCCTTAATCGGAATTTCCCGCAGCGTCGCTCCAAGCTTTCTTGTCAGCTTACAGGCATTCTGATAGGTCCGGTCGGTAGTTCCAAAGCATGGCATGGTAACCGCAATAATTGCCCTGCGGTCCTTTTCCAGCAGGTCAAAGGTCATAGCTATTACCAGCAGGGCCAGTGTGGAATCGAGACCGCCGGAGATTCCGATCACTGCCGTCTTAGACTTTGTATGAGCCAGACGCTTCTTCAGTCCCATCGCCTGGATGGTCAGAATTTCCTCCCATCGTCTCGACCGCACATCCACCCGTTTCGGTACAAAAGGCATTTTCATAAAGGTCCTGGTCAGTTCTGTTTCCTCAACCTCCACATGGAACGGTATACGCTCAAAGGCAACCTTTTCTTCCATCCGAAAGGTGGTGTTCTTGCGGCGGTCATTAACCAGCCGCCGGATATCGATTTCACTATATATGATCTGATTCTTAAAACGCTCCGCTTCTTTTAATACCACACCATTCTCCGCAATAATGCTATGTCCGCCGAAGACAACATCAGTAGTAGATTCCCCTTCACCGGCATTGGAGTACACATATCCAGCCATCAGCCGGGCCGACGCCCCTTCTAATAAGCCTTTGCGGTATTCATCTTTTCCGACCACCTCGGTACTGGCCGAACAGTTTACGATAATGGTCGCCCCTCTGGTTGCCGACTTGAGACTCGGCGGGATCGGTGCCCACGCATCCTCACACAGCTCCGCCGCTACCACAAGATCCTCCATCAGGGAACTCTGGAATAAAATCCTCGCCCCGAACGGCACCTTCTCCCCTTCATACAGCACATGCCGCGGTTCTTTCGGTCCTGCGGTGAACTGGCGCATTTCGTAAAATTCACCATAATTAGGAAGATATGTCTTGGTTGTAAACCCGAGTATCTTGCCATAGTTGATCGCCGCAGCCGCATTATACAGCTTGCTTTCCACAACCAGCGGCACTCCGATAAAGATCAGCGCATCTTTCCCTTTCGTATAATCAGCGATTTCCCTGAGTCCTGATCTGACCCGGTCCATCAGTATATCCTGACCAAACAGATCACCACAGGTATAACCGGTGATGCACAATTCAGGAAAGACGATGATTTTAGCTTTTTGTGCTACCGCTTCGTCGATCGCCCGGCAGATTTCCGCCACGTTGTGTGTAACATCAGCCACCCGGATATTTGGTGTCGCTGCCGCCACTTTAACAAAACCCTGCTTCATATATTCCTCCTTGCTGCGCTTACTTGCTGCATTTTATTATTTTTGTCAATTCTCCCACTGAAAAATCATAACCGGTACTGCAGAAATGGCATTTTATTTCAATATCTTTACCGTCATCGATGATTTCCTGTATATCCTTCCGACCGATGCTGATGATCGCTTTCTCCATCCGCTCTTTGGAACAATTGCATTTAAACGCTGTATCCATGGTATCGGTAATCGCGGCATCCATACCTGCCAGCACTTCCTCCAGCACCTGTTCCGGACTCATGCCGCCATCCAGCATCCGGGTCACCGAAGCGACACCGGCAACATTTTGTTCCAGTTTAGACAACACTTCTCCTTTAATAAAAGGCATTACCTGGATAATGAACCCCCCGGCACATTTCACGGTATTATCTTTTTCCATCAATACGCCTAAGCCAACCGATGAAGGCACCTGTTCCGAGGTGGCGAAATAATATGTCAGATCATCGGCAATCTCACCGGTTTGTATTACAGTTTGTCCCACATAAGGCTCTTTTAACCCCATATCCTTTACGACGCTTAAAAGACCTTTCCCAACAGCACCGCCGACATCCAGTTTCCCCTGCTTCGGCGGCAAGAGAACACCTGGTTCACCGACATAGCCTTTGACCTCACCATGACTGCCGGCTGTGACCGTCATCCCTTTAATCGGTCCGTCTCCCCGTACTTGAATGGTCAGTATATCACTATCATTTTTCATCATGCTGCCCATCATCGCTCCGCCGGTCAAAAGCCGGCCTAAAGCAGCGGTTGCAACCGGACTGGTATTATGATGTTTGCGGGCTTCTTCAACCAGGTTGCGGGTTGTTGCCGCAAAAGCTCTGATCTGCCCGTCGGCTGCCAGCGCTCTGACAATATAATCATTCATTCTCTTGCACTCCTTTTTGTACCACTGCACATATACGCTCGCTTTTCTCATCGGCCGCAGCGGTCGTATAATCGTCATAAGCTCTGACAAACTTCAACCCTGCCGATTCTGCTAATTCTATTATTTCCTCTAATTCATATGCTCTTTGATAATGTATTTCCCGATGCCTACGATACATCTCTCCCTCTTCTTTGATGAACAGGGTCAATTCATACTCATTGATTTTAACTGCCTCATCATAATAATTTTCCCAGATAAAACTTCCTTTATCCCGGTTTTCAGCAATTGTCTGCTCACCCAATATCTCGCGGTATTTATACGAGGTATTAAAGTCAAAAATAAAGATACCTCCATCATCGAGATATTGATAAACACGCTCAAATACCTGTTCCAGCTGAGCCGACTCGGTGATATAGTTAACCGCATCACAAACTGAGACAACCGCACTCACGTTACCGTTCAACTCAAATTCCCGCATATCCTGCTGCAGATACAAAATCCGGCTCCCGGATTCCAGCTTCTTATCCATCGCTTCCGCCAGCATCTCCGCTGAGTAATCCAGAGCAATCAGATTATAACCTCCTGCCGCCAGCAGTTCGGTCATATTGCCGGTTCCGCACCCCAATTCCAACAAGGTTCCGGCGGTAATATTATATTTTACTAAAAGTGCTTTGATAAAAGCACACCATTCTTCATAAGGGATATCGTCCATAAATGTATCGTACATTTCGGAAAAACTTGTATATGCTTCCATATCATTCCTCCTGCCGAACCAAGTATAGCATAATTTCCGTTATTTTAAAAGTATTGCGCCTTTGTGATTTTCTTTTCCCAATTGGGTTGACTTAGCCAAACTGGAAAGATACAATAATAACTGGTCATAAAAATCACCCCCTCAGTATGTCGTATAGACTTTGACGGGGTATTATTGAATAAAAGACAAAAAAAGAAGGGTGGCAAGGATGATGGCAGCGGACGGCGGGAATGATTTATATAGCCGGATAATTTTATGATGTGAAAAAAGGAGACCATATTATGGACAAAGATATTTTCATGAACCTCTTACGTGCCAGCAAATTCAAAGCCGTAAGAAGTATTTTGGACGTCATGAACGAAGTGGACATCGCCTCACTGCTTGCGGAATTAGAAGATAAAGAACTGGTTCTGGCTTTTCGCCTGATACCAAAGGCAAAAGCTGCCGATGTTTTTGCTGAGATGAGCAACTCGATGCAGGCCTATCTGGTTGAGATGTTCACCCAGCAGGAATTGAAAGAATTATTAGATAATTTATATATGGATGATACAGTTGATATGCTGGAAGAATTACCGGCCAATCTCGTTACCAGGATCTTGGAGAACATCAGCCGGGAAAAACGCACACAGATCAATCAACTGCTAAATTATCCCGAAGACAGCGCCGGCAGTATCATGACCACGGAATACGTGGATCTCCGCAAGACTACTACGGTTGCCAATGCAATGAAGCATATTAAGCGCGTAGGCATTCACCGGGAAACGATTTATACCTGTTATGTATTGGATCAGCGCCGTTTGGTCGGTATCGTAACCGCTAAAGATCTGATGACGATGGATGATGATTTAATGATGGAGAGAATTATGGAAACAGAAATCATCTCCGTAAATACCCATACCGACCAGGAGGAGGCGGTGCGGCTTTTCTCGAAATACGGCCTTCTCGCCCTGCCGGTTGTGGATATGGATGAGCGAATGGTGGGGATTATTACCGTCGATGACGCCATGGACGTTATGGAAGAAGAAACGACCGAAGATATGAGTATCATGGGTGCGGTCAACCCCAGCGAGAAATCTTACTTCGATACTTCGGTGCTGGAACACGCCAGAAATCGTATTCCCTGGTTGCTGATCCTGATGTTCTCCGCTACCATCACCGGCAGTATCTTAGCCAAATACGATGATGCCATCGCGACCATTCCGCTGTTAGTTTCCTTTATTCCTATGCTGATGGATACCGGCGGCAACTCTGGTTCGCAAAGTTCTACGCTAATTATCCGAGGGATTGCTCTGGACGATATACATTTTTCTGACATCTTTAAAGTCATGTTCAAAGAATTTCGGATTTCAATCGTCGCCGGTGCCGTCCTTGCTTTAGCCAATGGTATTCGAATTTATCTGATGTATGACCGTGACATAATGCTGACCATCGTCGTATGTCTTTCACTACTGGCAACTGTGATTATCGCCAAGCTGATTGGATGCGTATTACCGCTGCTGGCCCAAAAGGTCCATCTGGACCCGGCTATTATGGCTTCACCGCTGATCACAACTCTGGTCGATGCCTGTTCGATTATCATTTACTTCTTATTTGCTACACATTTGCTCAATATCAGTATATAAATACATTAAAGCAGGGGCTGAAATCATTTTTACAGCCCCTGCTTTTCAAATATCTTACAATATCTGACTATATATATCCGCTCATTTCCCAGGCTGCATTTTACAGTCACGTTTTTATCGCTAACCGGAACTAAAACCGGATTTATCAATAATTCTTCACAAATCAGATCGGTTTTAATTGCTTCAATTTCTCCATCTGTTTCAAAATCATCAGATTTGCCATTCTGATCCTGTATCTCCACTTTTAAAACTTCATAGTCTCTGATCGTTTTTCCGGCATTGATCCCTTGTTCCTGCAGATAGCCGATCGTATTATCAAATGATGGATAAATATAACCAATCCGGCCATTTTCTTCATTCCATCTGGTCAGTTCAAGCAATCCGATCGGGCTCCCCGATTCAATGACCTGCCCTATCGATAATCGGTCCAGATCATCATGATAACAATTCAATAATTCTTGATTTTCCGAATCACTAAAATCGAGATGATATGTTTCAACTCCATTTGACCATAAAAATGATTGTCCGGCCGATTTTTCTTCATTTGAAAGCGGAATGGTTCCATTTTGATATTCCTCACTCTCATATATCTTTGAAAACTGTTCAATTTGCTCTAATTTAGTAATTGCATACCGGCGGTATTTTATTCTACTGTCATGATATTTATAAGCGACTGAAACAAATGTTATCGCTGTATTGTTACCATTACTCCTGATGTTATCAATCCACTCCAATGCATTGATTTTATTCTGTTCTGTTAAATCCATCGCACTCAATCTCGAGTCGGCATCATAATCTGCCAGTATATCCATTTTGGACAAGCTGGTGGTTTCAACTCCCGCGATACTGACAGCTACCGACTCTATATCATCCGAAGCCGGCAGAAATGAATCAAAATTCCAGAGGTCATATACAAATCCTGCGGCAATGCCGATACTTGCTATCGCAATTCCCATCACCTGCAGCATATTTGATAAGAGTACTTTTCTTCCGCTTAACCCATTGAGCAAAAAAATTCCGAGTAATATTCCGCTGAACAGAAACGGTATCGATCTATCGTTCCGCGACAAAGACATGATATAATATCCCACTATCATCGCTAAGGGAATTTGCAGCATGATTTTTACGACAACCCAGCTCTTTTTATATGACAATATTTTTCCGGCACTTTCTGCCGGTCTCGAATGAAACAAAAGCACTGCCGCTATTCCGGTTAACACAACAGCCACCGCCATAACCGCCAGATCCGCTTCCCGTCCTGTAATACTCCAGTTATCATAAACTGAGTAATCTGATAAGCCGGCCAGTTTAGCATATAGTTCTTTGGGTGATAAATAAGTCGTTAACTTAGATACTATATCAACTTTATAATAGGTACTAAAGAAAGCGGCACAATATTTTTCAATGACGAAACCAATAAAATGGGTCCCATATATTAAGGCTATGGCTGTTCCTGCCAGCGCCGCCCAGATTTTTCCGGTCAGTACCAAAGCTAATATTACTAAATGATATACTAATAAAAAGCCCAATATATTAACCAAAATACCGGCAGCCACGTAAAACAGACCGTTTTGCTGACCCTCCTTCAACAAAAAAATACAGATAATCCGACTCACAATACCGGGAATCACTGCCGTTACTATACCGCATACATATTCATATAAAAATAAATGTCCGCGTTTTAACGGCAGTCCCAAAAACATTAGTGACTGCTTTTCCGAATGAAGATATGCAAATCCCTGCAGACCGCTGATCACTGCCATAATAATAGTAATATTAAAAATCATTGTATTCTGCGGGCCGAGTTTATCATCACCGCTGAGCAGATATACTCCCTGCCTGGCCATTGCAAAATCGATGATATAGGAGATGTGCAGAAACAAAGATACTATGATAACCCCAGTATATCGCTTTAAACATTCAACGAGAAAATCAAGAAATGATGGCTTCGATATCATAACCGATCACCTCGCTCTCATTTATAAATATTTCTTCAATTGTAAGCGGCAGTTCCTGATATTTTTCCGCCCCGCTATTAATGATAACTTTCCTGATATCTTCTCGCGTTCCCCGAGCCAAAAAAGTAACCAAAAAGCCTTGCTGTTCAATGCTGACCAGATCAAGACCAGACGCTAACTCAGGTAACTTTACTCCGTTATAGACGCATTGAAATTTATATGTATGATACTGCATATGCTGAATTTCTTTTGATAGCAGAATGCCGCCCTGATGAATAATACCTAAATAATCGCAAAAGTTTTCCAATTCCCTTAGATTGTGGGAGGCTATGATAAGGGTCATTTTTCTGCGTTCAACCTCCCGCAGCAAAAGCTTCTGAATCGTATTTCGGACAGCCGCATCCAAGCCATCGAAAATCTCATCACACAGCAGATAACCGGTATTAGAGCACAGCGCCAGCAAAATAAATATCTGCCGCTTCATTCCTTTAGAAAAGGTCCTTATTTTCCTGATATTATCATATCCCAGTGCCTGATATAATTCTCGATAACGGTCAAGATCAAATTCTTGATAAACAGAACTGTAAAATACCGCCATCGTTTCCACTGTAGCTTGTGGAAAGTAATAGGTATCATCAGATAGAAAGAAAACATGTTTCTTAATTTCAGGATTATTATAAAGCGGCTGGCTTTCAATTTCTACAGTTCCCTGATCGGGTTTAAGGATACCGGCAATAATTTTCAGCAAAGTACTCTTGCCCGCTCCGTTTATGCCCAGAATTCCCCATATCTTTCCGGCTTCAATTGTTAATGAAACATCCGCCAATGCATGCACATTTCCATAAGTTTTACCGATTCCTCTTATCTGCAGCATATCGCTCCATTTCCTCCTCCCAAAGCGTATAATCGCGCTCAAACAATTCTTCACACATATGTAGCTTAAGTGCTTCCCACTCCATCTTCTCCAGTAATTTCTGCTGAACGAATTTCTTGCTTTTCTGTTTATAACGAGGCAGGTTATTCTTTTCCAGTATCCGGTTCAATTCCGGACGCCACAACAATGATATCTGCTGCTCTCTCTTCATTTTCGGATTTATTACCGCCGGTCGCTGCTCTGCTACACATATCTGATGCTCCTCCAGATAAATCACAAGAATCCCCCAGCATTTCGGTACATGCTCGGCCACATGTTTTTGGTGGGTTTTTCCCACTGCAATATAATTGCAGTCGCAATATTTATTATAATTTCTCACCTGCTTTTTCAGGCGCTCGTAGCTGTCAACATCACTTTTGATTTCAATGCCGATCAAGCTGTCATCAGTCAGCAAGAGGATATCTGCTCGGGATTTTCCGATGATCTTTTCTTCAAATACCCGTGTCTTACCGTATTTTTCTTCCAGATAATCAAACAGCGGTTCTCTGATATCCTCATCATACAGACGTATCTTCGTCACCATTTTTTCCTCTATTCATTCTTATTTATCCTATTAGAATAACCCAAATAGTCCTCGTTTGCAACTTTGCCTCTTTGATCTCATTCACAATACTTGCTATTCTTTCATATAATAAATTGGAAATAACCATCAAGGAGCCAATAACTCATGCCTAATCAGTGTAATTGCGAAAAATGCCGGCGCCGCCGTGAAATGGAACGCCAGCAGCTGCTCGAACAAGAACGCAGAGTGGAAGAACAACGTCTGCGTGAAGAGGAACGGGGACGCGAAGAAGAGCGTCTGCGCGAAGAAGAATGCCGTCGCGAGGAAGAACGTCGTCTCGAAGAAGAACGACGCCAGCAACAGGAACGACGTCGCGATGACGACCGCCGGCGCCCGCAGGAATGCCGGCCGGAACCGGATCATCGGGACTGTCACAAAGAAATCCGCAAGTTGGAAGAAGAACTTCAGATGATCAAAGAAGCGGTCAAAAACCTGGAAAAAGCTCTGTGTGAATTAAAAGCATGCAAATAAGCGGGTTGGGGAGTGTGTGTTCACACTCCCTGTTCTTTTATAACAATTCGGTAAAGAGTTTCTTTTCCCCTTTATATACCTCTTCTATACGATCACTTATCTCCGGTAACAATGCAGTTCCACCGGTTTTTCCCAGATTCCAGAGTTTTTCGGCAATCAAATCCCATTTGATTGAAATGTTAACAAATTCTTTTCCAATCTCAGCATACTCTTTTCGACCTGATACCTGAGCTGCCTCTATTAAGAACCGGCTATACATATTTCTGAAAATCCCACCGCCGGTTCCTCCATCCCGACTAATCTGAAAATAATTGGTGATACCAGCCCTTTTGAGCTTGGCTTCATCGAATGCCTTCCATTTCCTTATCTCATCAGAAAACTTTTTGATACCATTAAGGCCCAGAAGCTTGGCTTCCGGATACAGCATTTTTCTGCAGGTCTCATCTATAGCTTCCATTATCACATCTTCACAGATATCTCTATATCCTCCCATATCGATTTCAAGGTATTTACAATTTGCTGGAAATGGCCGATAATGGCTGCTTCTGGCCTTTTCCATATCTGCATACCTGACTGTGTGAAAATCTCTGTTTATATCCCCTTTTGGGGTTCGGATGGAACAATCACCGTTATCCCGATCACTTACATAAAATATTTCTTTCTCATCATCATAGCCGGCCAAAACAATGGCATGCCCACCAAAATGGCTGTCTTTTTCCAGGTTCAAATATTCTAGATATGCCATATCCGCATAGATTAACACCGGTTCATCCGCTTTCAGCAACTTCTTTGCCTTCGCAAAAGCTATGCGGTATTCTTTTGGTCGTTTACACTTTATTATTACGTTTAATCGTTTGGCTAACTTTTGCTCAAATTCAAAGGGTTTACTCCTGCCCGATATCATCGGTGAATTACTTAAATTAATATATGCAAATCCTAGTCCTGAAGCAATTCCAAAGATCATTTCCTCTGATAACGGATATCCTGAATATTGGAATATCTGTCTCAATGAATTTGTAATACAATGTTTCCCACCTAACGAAATAAAATTTGAAACCATATGTCTCATTTAAAATTCTCCTTTTTTCTTTACATTATATCAGCCCGGCATGACAACAGTATGTCATGTCTGCTAATAAATGTCACTCCTGCTGACCTCCACCTACACTGCATATATCTTCATTCACATTTTCTTGTCGGAATCTTTACTATTTGTTCATTTCTCTCTCACATTCTTTTCAAAGTTCTTCTGTATAGTATTAGGTGAACAATAAGTTTTTTCTTTTTCATAATTACTTTTTTCCTCATAAGCACGCCCCTCACCAGGTCGTGCTTCCTTTTTGCGCGAAAACAAAGAGCAGTGCGGAGAATAAAAAATAGTCTCAGAAAAGTGCTTGCACATTTCTGAGACTATTTTTAATTCTCCATAGGGCGAATGCCCGCGAACGAAAGAATACTACGTATTCTTGAGTTGCTGCACTGCTGACTACACCCTCCCCATAGGGCGAATGCCCGCGAACGAAAGAATACTACGTATTCTTGAGTTGCTGCACTGCTGACTACACCCTCTCCATCACGCCTCTACTCAATAACCTTGATCCACCCCTCCGGAGCCTCCAGCTGTCCCATCTGTATCCCCGTCAAAGTATCATACAGCTTCTGTGTAACCGGCCCCATACACTGCATACCGCTGGGGAAATAAATCTCTTCCTCACCATTCACAACCTTACCAACCGGTGAAAGCACCGCAGCCGTCCCGCACAATCCACATTCCGCAAAATCCTTAATCTCCGCCAGAGGAACTTCCCGTTCCTCCACTTCCATCCCCAGATACTCCTGTGCAACATACAGCAGCGAACGCCGCGTAATCGACGGCAATATCGTCGGTGATTTCGGTGTAATAACCTTATTATCCTTCGTGATAAAAATAAAGTTCGCACCGCCGGCTTCCTCGACATAAGTTCTGGTCGCCGCATCCAAATACATATTTTCATCAAAGCCCTTCTCATGAGCATCAACAATCGGATACATACTCATCGCATAATTCAGCCCCGCTTTAATGTGCCCGGTTCCATGCGGTGCCGCCCGGTCAAATTCACAGACCCTGATGGTCAACGGTGTAGCCCCGCCGCGGTAATACGGTCCCACCGGCATGCAAAATACCCGGAACTGATATTCATCGGCTGGTTTCACCCCGATAACCGGATTACTGCCGAACATAAATGGACGGATATATAAAGTAGCGCCGGAACCATATGGCGGAACATAATCCGCATTGGCTTTAACCGTCCGGACCACCGCTTCGACGAAGCGTTCTTCCGGAAACGCCGGCATCTTCATCCTCACCGCTGTCTCAGCCATCCTCTTGGCATTCAAGTCGGGACGGAACGTGACAATCTCTCCGTCCTGCGTCGTATACGCCTTCAACCCTTCAAATATCGTCTGAGCATACTGCAGGACACCCGCACATTCACTCAGTACAATATTAGCCTCAGCAGTCAGTTCCCCGGCATCCCAGGCACCATCTTTAAAGTTTGAGACAAATCTTTTATCGGTCGCCCGATAACCAAATCCTATATTTTCCCAGTCCAGTTCCTTCTTCACGCGTAGTCCTCCATTCTTTTCTAATAACGTAATAAAACCTGTTTCCATTATATAACTTTTTATAGCAAAATTCAATTATCTCTGCGCCATACTAATGGCTTCGATACCAACGCTGCCGCCGCGCACCACTTCAATCGGTTTAAAGTCTTCCTTCATCAGCTTGATTACAGCATCATTCTTTTTGGCCGTCTGCATAAATTCAATTAACACGGCATCTTTTCCATAATCTACGACCCGGCCGTTGAAGGTGGTTGCAATCTGGAATAATTCGGTTTTCTGTTCCGGTGTACACTTCCTGACTTTGACATATAGAATTTCCCGCATGCAGACCGTAAGATCAGTGAAATCTACCACTTTGATAACTTCCACCAGACGGTTGAGCTGCTTCTTTATCTGCTCAAAGGTTTCATCATCGCTGACCGTTTCTATCGTCATTCTGGAAATGGTTTCATCTTCTGTTTCACCGACCGTCAAACTTTTTAAGTTATAGGATTTACCGGAGAATAATCCGGAAATTTTTGAAAGCACACCCACTTGATTTTCGACATAAAGTGATATCCATCTCTTTTTCATCACTGCATTCATATTCTAATCTCCTCTCTAGCAATCCATAATCAATTCTTTTAACGTTCCGCCCGGCTGGGTCATCGGAAATACCATTTCTTCCGGATCGATCTCAAATTCAATCAAGGTTGGACCCAGTTTATTTTTTCTCGCTTCTTCAAACGCCGGTGCTATCTCCTGGATGGTCTTTACCCGCAGACCTTTGGCGCCATAACTTTCCGCCAGTTTGACAAAATCCGGTGTGTATTCCGGACACGGGACCTCACCGCATCGGTCCCGGCAGGCTTTTCCGCACTTGAGACAGGTCATGGAATAGCGTTTGCCGTAAAATAGCTTCTGCCACTGGCGTACCATTCCCAGTTTGTTATTGTTAAATACACAGAGTATCAGCGGCAGCTGTTCTAATACCGCTGTGGCAAATTCCTGAATATTCATCTGCATCCCGCCGTCGCCGGAAATAGCTATAACGGTCCTGTCGGGATTACCGATCTGAGCGCCGATGGCGCCGGGAAAACCATACCCCATCGTACCCAGTCCACCGGACATATACAATTGCTTATTTTCATTCAAAGCGATATACTGGGAGGTAAACATCTGATGCTGACCTACATCGGTTACGACAATTGCTTCATCAAACACGTCATTGATGGTCTCTAAAATATCCTGCGGCCCCAGTGCCCCTGGCTTCTTTTTCATCACCAGCGGTTTTTCCTCTTTCCAGGTCTGAATTTCCGCAACCCATTTTGCAGTATCATTTTCGGTCACATATTCCAGCATTTTATCGATAGCTTCTTTTGCATCTGCAACTATCGGGATATCAACCTGAATATTGCGAGATATAGCCGCCGTGTCTATATCGATGTGGACGATGGCTGCGTTCGGTGCAAATTCATGAAGTTTTCCCGTTATCCGGTCATTGAAGCGGGTTCCGATGGAAAACAGGAGATCACACTCGCTTACCGCCATATTGCTGGCGTATGAACCGTGCATTCCGACATTACCGATGAACAGCGGGTGATCGGTTGGGATTGCCCCCCGTCCCATTATGGTTGTGATGACCGGTACTTTGGTGGTATCGACCAGTTTCATAAAATCCTTATTTGCATGGGCTATATTTACGCCGCCGCCGGCTAGGAAAAGAGGCTTTTTAGCCTTTGCGAGCATTTTAAGAGCGC
>Ga0153996_1000120_pt1 | contig 43277 bp, 41 predicted proteins | sample TSNC080MetaG_FD_104728 | JGI IMG/M metagenome (GOLD analysis project Ga0153996, IMG submission 104728) | Attine ant fungus gardens microbial communities from North Carolina, USA - TSNC080 MetaG | ecosystem: Host-associated > Fungi > Mycelium > Unclassified | place: USA: North Carolina, Lumber... | reverse complement strand
CAAGTGGTTTAGTTATCTTTGCTAAAAGTTATCAAGCATCAAAAGTATTACATGAAATGATGAAAAAGCGGAACTATATTAAAAAGAATTATTTATGCATAGTGGAAGGTAAATTAGAAAAACGAAGAGAACTAGAAGGCTATGTTATCAAAGATGAAGTTGCTAAAATTGTTCGGCTAGCTAAAAAGGAAGAAGAGAATGCTTTGTATATGAAAACGATTTATACACCAATTATTTATAATGATAAATATAGTTTATTAGATGTAGAATTAGTGACTGGAAGAACACATCAAATACGAATCCACATGGCAGCAATCCATCATCCTTTAATAGGCGATAAGAAATATGGCAATTTTGAATTAAATAAAATGATGAAAGAACAATATCAACTCAATTATCAATTTCTTCATGCTTATAAACTTACATTTACTTATACTTTTGGATGTTTAGAATATTTAAAAGGCAAGGAATTTGAAATAGGATTACCAAAAAAATTAGAAAAAATAAAGAAATCCTTATTTCCATCATAGAAGTTAGCTCAACAACCATATTCAAGAACAAATATCTTTGAAACCGGTTTAATTATCATGTATAATAAAGATAGTATTGATTGAGGAGGATATCAAATGAAATTTTATATTGGAATTGATTTAGGAGGAACGAATGTACGGACACTCTTAGTAGATGAAGAAGGTAACGTATACTCTGAAGTAAAAGACGTTACTGAAAGAGAAAAAGGACCAGATTATGTCGTATCAAAAATTTGTCGTCAAATTGATGCTTTAGACCTTAGTGCATGTGGTGGAATCAATGGTGTAGAAGGTATTGGAATTGGTGTTCCAGGGCCAGTAGATACTGTCAATGGTGTGATGATCATGGCTACAAATCTGCCAGGGTTTGAAAATTATCCAATTTGTCAAAAGTTAGCAGATCGATATAACTTACCTACCTTTATTGATAACGATGCGAATGTTGCAGGATTAGCAGAGGCGTTGTTAGGTGCAGGGAAAGGCTATCCGATCGTTTACTATGTCACTATATCAACGGGAATTGGTGGAGCATTAATTGTTGATGGGAAACTTGTTTCTGGAGGAAGAGGGCATGCTGGTGAAATTGGTAATATCATTGTAAAAAATAATGGCTATAAATTTGGCACATTAAATCCTGGAGCAATTGAAGCAGAGGGTAGTGGAACTGCAATTACTCGAAAAGGAAAAGAACTATTAGGTGAAGGTGCTGTATCTCATGCTGGTAATGTCTTTGAGTTAGCAGCAAATGGAAATACAATTGCACAAGGAATTGTTGATGAAGTTGTCTCACAATTAGCAACAATGTTTGCAGATATTGCCCATATAGTTGATCCATATTGTTTTATCATTGGTGGAGGAGTTATGAAATCTAAGAAATACTTCTTTGCGAATTTAGAAGAACAATTTAATCAAAAAATTCATGTCGGTATGCGAGGACATATTCAATTACTAGCGACTGAATTAGAAGATTGTGGAGCGATTGGAGCTGCTATGTTACCAATGTCTCGATTAGCTAAATAACAAATCAATATAAAGATTCTACAAGTGGGTAGGATTTTTATTTATGGAAGGAGGAAATATGATTCGAATTTTGATATGTTGTGGGGGAGGCTTTTCTAGTAGTGCGTTAGCTATTAGGGTAGTAAAAGAGATTAAAGAAAAAGGGCTAGAAGAAGAGGTTGCTATTGATTTTTCACCCTTTTCATTGGCCTATGAAAGAATGAGAGACTTTGATGTCATTATGTGCTGTCCGCATTTAAAATATAGAGTAAAAGAAGTCATTCAGAAATATGTCCATAATGATATTCCAGTATATGTCTTACCTCCAAGAATGTATGGAACAATGTATCTTGAAGAAGTCTATCAAGATGCAAAAGATATTCTTGCTAGTTTTGCTAGCAATCCAGTTAATCCATTTTGTTTTGAAGGTGAACAAGATATCTTACGAGTGCAACGTTTTGTTTCTTATCGAAAAGCACATAAGATAAAAGATTAGACAAATAAAAATAAGTAGAACATGATAAGGAGGAGTAAAATGTTACGTATATTGGTATGTTGTTTAGGAGGATTTTCAAGTAGTGCTTTATCTGTGAAGGTCGATAAAGAAATCAAAGAAAGACATATGGAAGATCAAGTAGAAGTTAATTTTAAACCATTTAGTTCAGCCGCTCGTGATTTTAGTGGATATGATATTATTATGGTTTGTCCACATCAAAAATATCAAGTCAAAGAATATAATCAAAAATATATTAAGAACCAACTACCGGTCTATTTATTACCACCTAAAATTTATGGTAGTATGGAATTAGATACCTTGATGGAAGATGCTATTGATATTTTAAGATTATTTAAGCAGAATCCTAACAATCCAATCTATTTTCCAAATGAAGATAATGTGATGAAAATACGACGTTCATTATCATATCGAAAAACGATTGAAAAGCAAAAATAGTGAAAATGTATTCATAGTAAAAGTAAAAGAAGTATCATATCTTTAGGTATTTCTTTTTTTCTTTCCTAATTAGACAACGAAAAGATTTATTTTTTAGCTAATAAGTGATAGAATAAGAACGTTATGGAGGGATAAAAATGAAGGAAAAAGTAATTGTTGGTTTAAGTGGAGGTGTTGATTCTGCTGTTGCATGCTATTTATTACAACAACAAGGTTATGAAGTCATCGCTGTTTTTATGCGTAACTGGGACAGTCAACTAAATAATGATGTATTAGGAAATCCAAGCAATACGAATGATATATGCCCTCAAGAAATAGATTACAATGATGCGAAAGCAGTTGCTGATTGTTTAGGTATAGAATTAAAACGAGTTGATTTCATAAAAGAATATTGGAATCATGTTTTCACATATTTCATCGAAGAATATGCAAGAGGTAGAACACCAAATCCTGATATTTTATGTAATAAACATATTAAATTTAAGGCATTTTTAGATTACGCATTCTCCCTGGGGGCTTCTTATATAGCGACGGGACATTATGCAAGAGTGATCCATAATGAAAATGAATCAATAATGTTAAGAGCAATTGATAATAATAAAGATCAAAGCTATTTCTTATGTCAATTAAATCAACAACAGTTATCCAAAACCTTATTTCCTATCGGTCACTTAACAAAACAAGAAGTACGTCAAATAGCTTTAGATTTACAACTACCTGTTGCTAATAAAAAAGATAGTACAGGAATTTGTTTTATAGGAGAAAGAGATTTTAAAGAATTTTTAAAAAATTATATACCAGCTAAAAATGGACATATCGTTGATATTACCACAAATCAAATCTTAGGTGAGCATCAAGGAATTATGTATTATACCATTGGTCAAAGAAAAGGTCTACATATTGGAGGACCAGGTGGTGCTCGTTTTGTGGTAGGAAAAAACTATCAGCAAAATATTCTTTATGTTGCTAGTGGTGATCAAAACGATTGGTTATTAAGTGATAGTGCTCTAATTGAAGATATCAATATGATATCTGGTAAAATAACAAACCAAGAGTTTGCCTGTACTGCTAAATTTCGTTATCGTCAAAAAGATCATCAAGTAAAGGTAACGTTTGTGAATGCTACTAGTGCAATGGTTTATTTTAAACAACCAATCAAAGCTGTAACACCAGGACAAGCTTGTGTTTTTTATGATCAAGATATCTGTCTAGGTGGTGGAACCATTGAAAAAGTATATAAAAATAAGCAAGAGATTACTTATTTATAGAGGCTATATATGAAATTACATGGAAAAATAAAACAAGTACGATTTTTTAGTGAAGAAAGCTATTTTATTGTCGGTGTTATAGAAGCTTCAGAAATGGAAAAAGATGTGTTGTTTAGTGGTTATATGAAACATTTTGATGTTGATTTAGAGTATTGTTTTAGCGGTGAATTCTATACACATCCAAAATATGGCAAACAATTTAAAATAGAAAATTATCAAGTTATCATTGATGACAATCGACAAGGACTGATCAATTACTTATCTTCCTCTTTATTTAATGGAGTTGGTCAAGTATTGGCTAGTCAAATTGCAGATCACTTAGGAGATCAAGCCTTAGAGTTAATTAAAGATAATAAAGAAGTATTAAACAATATTAAAGGAATGACATTTGAAAAAAGAGATATGATTTATCAAGTATTGTCTGATAATCAAAATCAACAAGATTTATTACAATTTTTCATGGCACATCATATTACATTAAAAATGGCATTAAAAATTATGGATAGATACCAAGAAGAAACAAAAGATAAAGTAGAACAAGATCCTTATCAAATTATCAATGATATTGATGGAATTGGTTTTAAAACAATTGATAAATTTGCCTTATCTCTAGGTGTAGAATATAGTGATATGCGTAGAATAAAAGCAGTATTATTATTTTTATTAAAGAATAGTTGTCAACAAACGGGTTCTACTTATCTAAAGCAAGATGCTTTATTCGCCATATTTTCAAAAGAAGTACAAAATGATGAATTAAAATTCATGCAAGCATTACAATTATTAAAAGAAGATTCTTCTATTATGATGGAAGAAACGAACATTTATCCTAGTTCGCTTTATGAAGCTGAAACGATCATTATTAATCGAATAAAGCGTTTTATGAATCAAAGTCAAGAAGAATATGATTTTGAAGATGTAGAAGAAGCTATTTTTGATTTACAAGAGGATTGGAACATTACTTATGATGAACATCAAATTGATGCGATGTATGCGTTCCTTGAAAATGATATTATGATTTTAACGGGAGGTCCTGGAACTGGTAAAACAACGATTGTAAAGGCAATGATTGCCTTATATCAAAAAATACAACCAGGCAAACAAATTGCTTTAATAGCGCCCACTGGACGTGCTAGTAAACGTTTGAGTGATCTGAGTGATATACCTGCTTCTACCATACATCGTTTATTGAAATGGAATTTAGAAGAACAAGTATTTTCACATGATCAAGCTCATCCAATCGAATATGATTTAGTTGTTATTGATGAATTTTCTATGGTGGATACTCTATTATTTTCTCATCTATTAAAAGCGACTGATTATGTTACTAAAATTTTATTAATAGGCGATCAAGATCAATTACCATCGATTGCTCCTGGAAATGTATTGAAAGATTTAATTGCGACAAAATTAATTGAAACCGTAGAGTTAACACATATTTTTAGACAAAATAAGCAATCTGGGATTATCCAATTAGCTCATCAAATTAGAAATAATCAATTTCAATCATTTTCGATTTTTGATGACTATCAGGATATTAATTTTTATGATTGCCTTTCTGTAAATATATGTGATTTGACAGCTAAAATTATTAATAAAGCAATCAATGAAGGTTATGATTTATATGACTTTCAGGTTCTAGCACCAATGTATGTAGGAGTTGCTGGTATAGATGCCATCAATGAAACATTACAAGAGGTTGTGAATCCAGCTCATATTTCTAAAAAAGAAATCAAAGTATACCATCGTATATTTCGTGAAGGTGATAAAATATTACAATTAAAAAATCGCTTAGAAGATAATGTTTTTAATGGTGATATTGGTATTTTATTAGAAATTCAAAAGAAAGATGGTTTTGAATATTTAGAAGATAAGATGATTGTTGATTATGAAGGAACGATTGTTGAATACAGCAATAATGATTTTAATTCCATTACGCATGCGTATTGTATTAGCATACATAAAGCACAAGGAAGTGAATTTAAGATAGTCGTGTTACCAGTGTTGTTAGAGTATCGAGGAATGTTGCAAAAAAAATTAGTGTATACAGCGATTACTAGAACAAAACAAGCGTTATTTATTTTGGGAGATAAAACGGCATTTATACAAGCATTAAAAACAGAAGATATCATAAATAGAAATACTAGTTTGAAAGAGAAATTTTATGTTAACAAAGAAATTTCTTTGTATGATTTTGAAGAATAACAACATAATAGTAATGACCTTTTTAGAAAATGAGGTGAAAAAAATAATGAATAGAATGTTTCAAACCGCAATGATTGCTGGAGCGATGGCTACAGGGTTTATGGTACTAAATGATTCAAAGATGCAAAAAAGAATGAATCGAAAGATAAATTATGCAAGAAAAAAAATGATGAAAAACTTTAAATTCTAAAAAGTCAATGAAAATAGGGCGGTTTATGCCCTATCTTTTTTTGAAATAGGTGAATCTTGTGAAAATGTTAAAAAAAGTATTATTAGTTGGATTAATATTAATTGTTTTTTATTATGTATTTACATTTTATTATATATTTAAAATAACATCTTTATTGATTAGTGCTTGTATCCCTATCGTAATTGGTTTTTTTATCGCTTTTTTGTTAGAACCAATCATTTGCAAAATCATACGGTTGCGTATTGATCGTAAGTTTGCTGTAGGATATGTTTATTTTATGAGTTTTGTGGTTATCTTTATTACATTACGCTATTTAATTCCACCAATTGTGACACAAATTATTGGATTTATTGATCAACTTCCTTTGTTAGAGCAACGAGTGATGGGAGTGATAGGTAATCAATTTGATTTTGTTTTTGATTATTTTGATATTGATCAATTGGTTTTACAAACATTGAATAGTGTAGTCGAAGCATCAATGAAAGGATTTCAAAAAATTCTTGATCAATTTATGGTATTTTCGTTAGGATTAGGAGCTTCAATTTATATTTCTTTTGATTATTTAAACATTAAAAAGAATGTAATGAAGTTATATCCCCAAAAACATTTTGTTACGTTTTGGCATGTCTCAAAAAAAATCGCAATTGTTACTTTTGAATATATCAAAGGATTATTATGGGATAGTTTCTTTCTATATATCATAAGTATCATTGCATTATTCCTGATTGATTTTGAATATCCTTATGTCTATGCTTTATTCATTACGATAACGAATTTAATACCATACATTGGTCCTTATATTGGAGGGATACTGGTTGGAATTGTCGGATTTAGTAGCAGTATTACATTAGGGTTAAAAGCCTTAATTGTTGTTATTATTTGTCAATATGTTGAGTCGACATTTGTACAACCAATCATTTTAAAAAATAGAACAGACTTACATCCTGTCATTAGTGTATTAGGCGTTTCCTTTTTTGGTAGTTTATTTGGGATTATGGGTATGGTGTTATCTAGGTTAATACTACTTTATATCGCTATTATCTACGAAGAATTGTTAAAAGGTAAATTTGAGAAACTAATTCTTGAAAAACATAGAAATATAGGATATAATTTTATGGAAATCGATGATAAAGAAGAGTAAATATGTGTTTTTAATAGAGACAAGGGGATTGCTGGAAGCCTTGATAAAGACATATTGAAAGCTACTTTGGAGTGTGATGTAAACATCATCGTTGGTCGCGTTAAGACGTAAAAGAGCATATAGATAATTAGTTTATTTACTATATGAAGTAGGATGGTACCGCGAGTAAGTCGTTCCTATAGGGAGCGGCTTTTTTTGTTTTTAATAAGGAAGGACAGGATGAGCAAAATGAAATATAGAACAGGAAATGAAATACGACAATTATTTTTAGATTATTTTGAAAGTAAAGACCATAAAATTGAACCAGGGCATTCATTAATACCAAATGAAGATCCAACTTTATTATGGATTAATTCAGGGGTAGCGGCATTAAAAAAATATTTTGATGGTTCTAAGAAACCAGAAAAATCAAGGTTTGCAAATGCTCAAAAATCAATTCGTACCAATGATATAGAAAACGTAGGATTAACAGCTAGACATCATACATTCTTTGAAATGCTTGGTAACTTTTCGATTGGAGATTATTTCAAAAAAGAAGCGATTGATTTTGCATGGGAATTTTTTACTGATGAGAAATATATTGGTTTTGATAAGGAAAAATTATATATTACTGTACATGATCATGATGAGGAAGCTTATGACTATTGGGTAAATGTAAAGAAAGTTGATCCTTCACATATGCTAAAAACAGCAGATAACTTTTGGCAAATTGGTGAAGGTCCTTGTGGTCCAAATTCTGAGATATTTTATGATCGTGGAGAAAAATATGATCCAGAGGGATTAGGACTTAAATTATTCTACGAAGAATTAGAAAATGATCGATATGTTGAAATCTGGAATTTAGTATTCTCTGAATATAATGCAAAAGATGGAGTACGTAGAGAAGATTACGAGGAATTACCACAAAAAAATATCGATACTGGTATGGGATTAGAAAGATTAGTTAGTGTCATTCAAGATGGTGAAACAAATTTCGATACGGATTTCTTCTTGCCAATTATTCAACAAGTAGAAAAATTAGCAAAAGTTTCTTATCAAGAAAACAAAATGGCATATCGTGTAATTGCAGACCATATCCGTACGGTAACCTTTGCTTTAAGCGATGGAGCTATGTTTGATAATGTTGGTAGAGGATATGTGTTACGAAGAATTTTAAGAAGAGCCATTCGTTATGGTAAACAAATTGGTATTGATAAAGCATTTATGTTTACTTTAGTTCAAATAGTTAGTGATGTAATGAAAGAATTTTATGATTATCTTCCTAAGAAGGTGAATTATGTAAGTGAATTGGTAAAACGTGAAGAAGAAGCATTCCATAAGACATTATCGAATGGGGAAAAATTGTTAAGCTCACTCATCGAAAAAAATACAGATGGAATAATATCTGGTAGTGATGCTTTTAAATTATATGATACCTATGGATTCCCAATTGAATTAACGATTGAAATTGCTAAAGAACAAGATTTAAAAGTAGATGAAGAAGGATTCAAAGAAGAACTACAAAAACAACAAATTCGTAGTCGAACTCAAAGAGACGATGTAGAATCGATGTCTAGCCAAAAAATTGATTTAATGAATTTTGATCAAGAATCAACTTTTACTTATGATCCTTCCTTGATTATTGCTACTGTGATTGGTGTTTTTAAAGATGGCGAAAGTGCAAACGAACTAACGAATGAAGGAGAAATTATCTTAGATCAAACAACTTTCTATGCTGAAATGGGTGGGCAATCTGCTGATACTGGAATGATGTATAATGATACTACACAAGTATCGATCAAGAATGTAGTAAAAGCTCCAAATGGACAACATTTACATTATGTAACAGTTAAAAAAGGTACGATTAAAAAAGGTGATCAGTTAACCGTAGAAATTGATATCAAAAAACGTTCTCGTATTATGTCAAATCATAGTGCAACACATCTTTTACAACAAGCATTAAAAGATGTTGTTGGAACACATATCACACAAGCAGGATCGTATGTTGATGATCAACGATTACGTTTTGATTTTACTCACTATGAAAAAGTATCAAGGCAACAATTAGATGAAGTTGAAAAAATTGTCAATCAAAAAGTGTTTGAAGGCATTAATGTTATTGTTGAAAATATGGATATTACTCAAGCAAAAGAAAAAGGTGCATTAGCGTTATTTACTGAAAAATATGGAGAAACTGTACGTGTTGTTGATATGGGTGGATACTCTATTGAGTTATGTGGCGGATGCCATGTAACAAATACAAGCCATATTGGGTTAGTAAAAATTATATCTGAAGAAAGCATTGGTTCAGGAATTCGTAGAATTGAGGCGGTTAGTGGTAATCTGGCTTATACCAATTTAAAAGCAAAAGAAGAGACATTAGAAGAAGTAGCTTCATTGATTAAAGCTAGTTCCTTAACTTCAATTAAAGAAAAAGCAACTTCATTAATAGAAGAGCTACAAGAATTACGTAAAGACAATAAAGAATTACTTCAAAAAATTAATTCCTTACAAGCGAAAGCATCTTTGGATAATGTAAAAGAAATAAATGGAACGAATCTTTTAGTCGTAAAAACATATAATAAAGATCAAGCATCAAGTAAACAATTAGTATTCGACTACCGTGATCAATTGAAATCCGGAATCATTGTTCTACTAAATCAAAATCAAGATAATTTAGCTTATTATGTAGCGGTTACAAACGATGTTGTAAGTAAAGGAATAAAAGCTGGAGAGATTGTAAAAACAATAAATCAAGTGACTTCTGGAAGAGGTGGAGGAAAACCTGATTTCGCACAAGGTGGTAGTAAAGAAATGGCTGATATTGATTCTATTATTTCAGTAATTGAGGAATCGTTGTAGTAGCTATTTCTTGATAAATGTTGTAAACTATAAGAGAATAATGAAAAAAGGAGATGGGATTATGAAGGAAGATATGTCAAAGACCATGGTGTTTAATTCTGAAGATATTAAAAGAGTTTCTATAAAAAATAATTTAAGTATTGTTTATGAAGCTTTAAAAGAACGTGGTTATAACCCAGTTCATCAAATTGCTGGTTATTTAATTTCGAATGATCCTGCATACATATCTAGCCATAAAAATGCTAGAACTATTATTCAACAAATTGATAGAGATGAAATTATTGAAGAATTAGTAAAGGCATATATGGAAGAATAGACATGAATAAAATTATGGGATTAGATTTAGGATCGAAAACATTGGGAATCGCATTAAGCGATTCCTTAGGTTTGATTGCACATGGATTGGAAACCTTTCGCTTTAATGAAAATAATTATCAAAAAGCATTAAAACGAGTGATAGAAATTTGCAATTTGGAAAATATTGAAACAATTGTATTAGGCTTGCCTAAACATATGAATGGCGATATTGGGGAAAGAGCAGAACTATCGATTCAATTTAAGCAAATGATAGAAAACAAAATGCCGAAAGTAGAAGTTATTTTAGTTGATGAACGTTTAACAACAAAAGTTATGACACAACAATTAATTTTTGCAGATGTTTCTAGAAAAAAGAGAAAGCAAGTCATTGATAAAATGGCAGCGGTTGCCATTTTGCAAGGCTATTTAGATACAAAACACTAATAAAGGAGAAGAAAAAATGGAAGTTGAAAAATTAACAATTATTGATGAGGATGGAAAAGAAATAGAATTTGATATTCTATTTACATTTGAAGATGAAAGTGCAGATAAGGCATATGTATTATATTATGATAGTGAAGCAGAAGAACCGGTCGTATATGCTTCTATATATGATGAAGATGGAAATTTATTTGAAATAGATGACCCAAAAGAATGGGACATGGTGAACGAAATGTTTGAAACATTTATGGAAAATGATGAAGATGATGAAGATGAAGATTCTGATGAAGATGATGATGATGAAGATGATGATGATGATGATGATGAAGAATGTGATTGCTGTGAAGGTGAAGATGGTTGTGGGGATTGTGGATGTGAAGAATAGGATAAACTAGTTTTATCCTTTTTTTATTTCTTAGATTTGCTTTGTTATCATTTACAATTAATTGCTAAAATACGATAAATACTTTATAATATTTTTTAGAGTAGGTGAAGGGAGGCATTTCTAAAAATTTTAGAAAGAAATTAAATTATGAAGAAATTACGATTATTTATTATTGTCATTTTGATTGTCTTACTTGCTGGAGTTGGTGGATCTATCATTTATTACAACAATAGTATATCAGCGGTATCCAGTCAAAGTGAAGAAGTGATATTTGAGGTGAGTGAGGGGAGTACGTATCAAGGTGTAATTTCAAATTTATATGATAAAGGTTTGATCAAAAATACAACCATTGCAAAATTATATTTGAAATTTAATGATGTACCTACGTTGAAAGCAAATACTTATAAACTAGATAAAAATATGAATTTAGAAACAATATTTGACATATTAGGAAACGGTTATTTTGAATATTTAGTGACGAATAAGTTTACCATAGTGGAAGGTTCTACTCTTCCTAAAGTAGCAGAGGTATTAGCTAGTTTTTTAACCACGGAAGAAACATTAGTAAGTACAAATGATGTGATTGCTAAATTAGCAGATACTAATTTTTTAACTACATTAATTGCGAAGTATTGGTTTTTAACAGATGATATCTTAGACTCTAATATTATGTTTCCTTTAGAAGGCTATTTATACCCAGAAACTTATGTTTTATCAAGCACAGAAGTTAATATAGAGACAGTTATTTATACAATATTAGATAGAACGAATGCAATTTTAACAGGTTATAAATCTAAAATTGAAAATAGTGGTATGAGTGTGCATGAGTTTTTGACGTTTTGTTCTATTGTTGAACGAGAGTCATTATTCGATAGTGATAAACCTAAAATTGCCGGGGTGTTTATGAATCGTTTAGAAATAGATATGCGCATACAAAGTGATATTACTGTTTTATATGCCTTACAAGAACAACGAATTAATGTGACTTATGCTGATTTAGAGGTTGATTCACTATATAATACATATAAATATAGCGGTTTACCAATTGGTCCTGTTAGTAATGTTTCTAGTAGTACAATGGAAGCAAGTTTAAATTACGAGGATAATGATTATTATTATTTCTTCGCTTGTGCAGATGGAACTGTCATTTATTCTAGAACAGTAGAAGAACATGACCAAGCAGCAACAGAAAATAAATGGTGGTAGGATGAAATTAGAAAATGACATACCATCATTAGAACAAGAAGCAATTGATTTGCAAATGCCAATTATTCAAAAAGAAGCGTTAGAATATATGGTTGAACTATTAAATAAAGAACAGTTAACCAATATTCTTGAAATTGGAAGTTGTATTGGCTATTCCTCGATCTTATTAGCAAGTAATGTCAAAGAAGGATATGTTGAAACGATTGAAATAGATCATAAACGTTTTTTAACAGCCGTTGAGAATATTAAAAAATACCAATTAGAAAATAATATATATATACATCATGGGGATGCTTTATCATTTGATGAGTGTTTATTGAAAAAAAAGCAGTTTGATTGTTTATTTATTGATGCTGCAAAAGCACAGTATCAGAAGTTTTTTGAAAAATACATAAAATATGTGAATCAAAATGGAATTGTAATCGTTGATAATTTAGATTTTCATGGGATGATATTTCATATTGATGAAATAAAAAATAGAAATACTAGGCAATTAGTCCGCAAAATTAAACAATTTAAAGATTGGATTTTTAATCATGAGGATTTTGAGTGTCATTATATTCATGTTGGTGATGGTTTAGCGATTATAAGAAAGAAGTTATTTTAATGAAAATACTATCAAATATTATTGATAAGCAAAAAATCGAGGCGTATTGCAATGGTTTAATTGATATCTTGATTGTAGGAAATCGAGAATATTCTAGTCGACATCAAGTAGATTTCAGTTTCGAAGAAATAAAAGCATGGAAGCAACGACTACCGAAAGAAAAGAAACTATTTGTTTTAATGAATCAATTATATGATCAATCAAAATTAGAAATGTTAGAAAAAACATTACTTGCATTGGATAGCTGCAGGATTGATGGAATTATTTTTCAAGATTTTGCTATTTTGCAATTAATCAAAGAATTACAATTATCTTTCAGATTATTTTATGATTCTTTAACATTAAATACAAATGCAGCAACTTTATCGTATCTTTCTAGTTTAGGTATTGAAGCTTTCTTTCTTTCAAGAGAAATTAGTGTTGAGGATATTGAAGAAATAGCGAAAGAAATGAGTAAGCAATCTGTGGTCCAAATTGATGGACTACGCTATATTGCTCAATCAAAACGACCATTATTATCTAACTATTTTAATGCTTTGGAAATGGATAGAGATCCAAGAACTATATATAGTATTCAACCTGCTAATTCAACGATTGTTGATTATATTTTTGAAGATGATTATGGTTGCCATATTGTTAGCAAACAGCGATTATTATCGTATGATATCTTTGAACGATTATTAGATTCGCATATCGAATATGGTTATATTAACGGGTTGTTTATGAGCTATCAACAGCAAAATGAAATAGTAGAGAGTTATCAACAATTAATTAAATTATACCTTACAGACGATTATCAAAGGTATCTATCTTCTTTAGGTAAGCAAGATGGTGATTATGGTTTTTATTATGATACAACAGTTTATAAGTTAGAAGACGTGAGAAAGCGAGATGCTAATGAAAGAGATAAGTAAAGTAATTAATGGAAGACGTGTAATTATAAAGAAACCAGAATTATTAGCACCAGCTGGGAATCTAGAAAAATTAAAAACCGCCATTATTTATGGTGCTAATGCAGTCTTTGTGGGTGGTAAGGAATTCTCTTTGCGTTCTCAAGCAAGCAATTTTAGTTTAGACGATATTAAAGAAGCCGTCATTTTTGCCAAAGAGCATAATGCAGATGTACATGTCACTTGCAATATAATCCTTCATCAAGAAAATTTAAAAGGGATTGAAGAATATTTAAAAGCATTAGATAAACTAGGGGTCAAAGCAATTATTGTTGCTGATGTAAATATGGTTAGAATCGCAAAACAATTAGATTTACAATTGGAAATCCATTTGAGTACGCAATTATCAATCACGAATTCTAAAGCTGTTGATTTTTGGAGTGCGCTAGGAGTTAACAGAGTTGTATTGGCAAGAGAAGTAGAATACTCAGATTTAAAAGATATAATGAATAAGACAACGATTGATATTGAATATTTTATCCATGGAGCGATGTGCATTCATTATTCAGGTCGATGTATGTTATCTAATTATTATTCTCATAGGGATGCCAATCGCGGAGGTTGTTCACAATCTTGTCGCTGGAATTATGATATTTATGAAAATGATATAAAATTAAATACATCAAAAGAAGATGCATTCACTATGAGCAGTAAAGATTTAGCATTAGTAAAAGAAATACCAAAATTGATTGAATTAGGAATAGATTCTTTTAAAATTGAAGGAAGAATGAAATCGATTCACTATATTGCAACTATCGTCTCCACATATCGAAAGTTAATTGATGCATATTGTGATAATCCAGATACATTCATCTTTGATGAATTTTTTGAATTAGAAACTCTAAAAGCAGCCAATCGTTGCTTGTCTACAGGTTTTTTTTATGGTGTTGCAACACAAAATCAACAAATTTTCAATTTACGAGATGAACAGCCTACACAAGAGTTTGTGATTCGAGTTGTAGAATATGACGAAGAAAAAAGGATAGCGAAGATAGAACAAAGAAACCATTTTAAAGTAGGAGAGCTTGTTGAATTCTTCAGTCCTAAAAAAGAACATTGGCAAATGACAATCAAAAAACTTTACAACATAGATTTTGAAGAAATTGAGATTGCAAATCATCCAATGGAAATTTTGTTTTTAGAAGTTGAACAAGTTGTTTATGCGAATGATATGGCAAGGAAGGTGACAAAATGAGAACAGCTATTATAATTGGAATTGCAGGAGGTAGTGCTTCAGGGAAAACATCAATATCAAAACAAGTAAGTAATCGCTTTGTTAATAATAAAGCAGTAAAAATAATTAAGCAGGATGATTATTACAAAGATCAATCGGACAAAACAATGGAAGAAAGAACGAAAACAAATTTTGATCATCCTTTTGCCTTTGATAATGATTTACTAGTCCACGATTTGGCAAAATTAAAATATGGTGAATCAATCATCAAACCAACATATGATTATACATTACATACAAGAAGTCATATTAGTGAGGTAATAGAACCACATGATGTTATTATATTAGAAGGAATATTTGTCTTGGCAGAAGAAAAAGTTAGAGATTTATGTGATATCAAAATCTACGTTGATACAGAGAATGATATTCGTTTTATTAGACGATTATTAAGAGATGTTGAAGAAAGAGGACGTAGTGTGCAATCAGTGATTGATCAATACTTACATACAGTTCGACCAATGCATGAACAATTTATTGAGCCATCTAAAAAATATGCTGATGTTATTATTCCAGAAGGGGGTAGTAATAAAGTAGCAATTGATTTATTAATAGCCAAAATCATAAGTATTGTCAACTAATTCTTTGACTATCAAAAAAAATTATGCTATATTTATTAGGCGAGGTGAACAGAATGGACCATGAAAAAATTTTACTTACCAAAAGTGGTGTAGAAAAATTAAAAAAAGAGCGTGAACACTTAATTAATGTTGAACGAGCTAATGTTATTGAAGAATTACAAGCGGCTAGAGCACATGGAGACTTATCTGAAAATGCAGACTATGATTCTGCTAGGGAAAAGCAAGCGATTGTTGAAGCAAGAATTAAAGAAATAGATATCATGTTACAAAAGGCTCAATTGATTGACAAAGATGGAGTCGATTTAGCAGTTGTAAAACCAGGAATGACAGTAAAAATCCTAGATTTATCTGAGAATGAAGAAACTGATTATACAATTGTTGGGTCATTTGAAACCGATCCATTACAAGGCAAAATTTCAAATGAATGTCCATTAGCGAAAGCTGTATTAGGACATGTTATTGATGATGTTGTCACAGTAATGGTGGAAGAACCATATCAAGTAAAAATAATGAATATTCAATTAATTGATTAAAAGAATGCTAGATGCCATTCTTTTTTTAGTATTTACTTTAAGTAAACTAGAACACTATCATTCTATTTAAAAAAGGAGAGTTATCTATTGTTAACTCCCCATACTATATAATTTAATTATTTTACTTGTCTACTTGACAAGGGCGGTTCATTATTCCTTATTCCTTATTCTTTATTTTAGACTTTCAAACAATAAAACTAATTATTAATAAGATACATCCGGTAATGATATTGCTATAAAATTTTATCATGTATGCTTCTTCATCAGAAAAATCTTTTAAATAATCAATTTTTGCATCCGTATAATCTGTCATTGATCTATGTTTCTTTTGCTTTTTAGCAACTGTTGGGAATTTGGTCTGAACCTGAATATTATCGTTTTTTAAATAATGAAACCAAGCAATTGCAAGAAAGAGTGTAGCCAAAAAAGATAAAGGCCAGGATAAACTCATATAACTTTCACTTAGAAAAGACATATATAATAAAGAAATTGCCAATGAAAAAACGATACGATAGGTTGCGTTTCTTATAATTTGTATTTTCATAGATTCACCTTATTTCTAAAATATTATAGCATACATCAATTAATTTTTGAATTCTCTTAATAAAAAATACCAGAAACTACGAGTAAAATTAAACACAGAATTAGTTTTAGGTAAAAGAATGTTTTAGAATTAATAGAATGCATACAAAAAAAACCAAATTGCTTAATTAATTTAGATAAAAAGTTGACATAAAAACTAATCTTCTATATAATTAATGTTGCGCTAGTTGAGGTGATTTTTTTGAAATGGGATAAACAATGGATTATGAAGCAACCAAGCTATACGTTTGATTTCTTGGAAGAAATTACGTTTAGTCAAGCAGCGATAGATAGTTTAAAGCTAATAAACTTAAAAGACATCATCGTAAGCGGGCATGGACAATTGGTTAAAAATGGAAACCGATTAATTGTTGATGTAAATGTAAAAGGTGTCATGATTCTAGCATGTGCTTTAACATTAGAAAATGTTGAATATCCATTTAATATTAACTCGTGTGAAGTCTTCTCTTTTGTTAAAGTACATAATGAAGAAGAGGATATTCACGAAGTTAAGAAAGATGTTGTGGATATAACACCAATAGTTTTCCAACATATTATGCTAGAAGTTCCTTCAAGAGTAATTAAAGAAGGAGCTACGTTTAAGAATGAGGGTAAAGGTTGGAAAGTTATTAATGAAAAAGAGGATCTTGATCAAGAAGATTTGATTGATCCTAGGTTAGCGAAATTAAAAGATTATTTTAAGGATAAAAATTAAGGGGGTATAAAACATGGCAGTACCATTTAGAAGAGTGTCAAAAACAGTAAAAAGAAAAAGAAGAACACATTTTAAGCTTGCAGCTCCAACCCTAGTTAAATGCTCTAACTGTGGAGAATACAACGTGTCTCATAGAGTTTGCAAACACTGTGGATACTATGATGGAAAACAAGTTTTATAAAAAATACCCTATTATGGGTTTTTTTATTTTTAATGAAAAGTAGATATTTCGATTATTTATTTATGTTGTTAAGAAGTAAGATAGTGTAGTACTGATTACATCTATAAGTTTTATACATACGTATAAAAATAACATCTATGAAAGATATAAAAAAGATTATTGTTAGCTAGCAATAATCTTTTTTATATCTTTTTTTTATTTTCTTCTATACTTTCAAGTTGTTTTATACTATAATAGTGGTATAAAGTGTTTCGTTGTGGGAGAATGTGGGTGATTATTATGTTCATGGGTGAATATCGGCACAATTTAGACGCCAAAGGGCGTGTTACATTGCCATCTAAGTTTCGGGATAAATTCGAAAGTATTGTTACTGTTACCCGTGGATTTGATGGTTGCCTTTCAGTCTACACCGAAGAAGAATGGGAAAACTTTTATTCCCAATTACAAAAGATACCATCGAATCGAAAACAAGCCAGAACATTTATTCGTTTAATCATTTCAAAAGCAACGCAATGTGAGATTGACAAAATGGGTAGAATTAATATTCCTAACCATTTAAGAACGGTAGCGTCCTTAACTAAAGAATGTGCCATAGTTGGTGCAGGGAATCATGTCGAAATTTGGGATTCCGTCACTTGGGATAGCTATTTAGAAGATGAAGCAGCCAATCTTGAAGAAATAGCAGAAGAATTGGATGGGTTTGATTTCTAATGTTTCAACATACATCAGTATTATTAAATGAATCAATTGAAGGATTAAACATTAAAAAAGATGGTAAATATGTCGATACTACATTAGGCGCTGGCGGACATAGTAGTCAAATATTAAAAAGATTAACAACTGGTCATTTGTATTGCTTTGATCAAGATCAAGATGCAATACAAGCAGCAACAGATAAGCTAAAACAAATCAGTGACAATTTTACAATTATTAATTCTAATTTTCGAAATTTAAAAGAAGAACTTAAAAAAAGAGATGTGGAAAATGTTGATGGTATTTTGTTTGATTTAGGAGTTTCTAGTTATCAATTTGATGAAGTAAGTAGAGGATTTAGCTACAATCATGAAGCAAGATTAGATATGCGAATGGATGTAAGAAACACTTTGAGTGCTTATGAAATTGTCAACGAGTGGAAGTATCAAGATATTGTCAGTATTCTATATCGATATGCAGACGAAAAATTTGCAAAAAATATTGCTCATAAAATAGAGAAGTCTAGAAAAAACAAACCAATCACAACAACATTCGAATTAGTAGAGGTTATTAAATCTGCTTTACCAGCGAGTGTCTTAAGAAAAAAAGGCCATCCAGCAAAAAAAACATTTCAAGCCTTACGAATTGCAGTCAATGATGAATTACATGTATTTGAAATAGCATTGAAAGATGCTTTAGATATACTAAAACCAAGTGGAAGAATTGCTGTTATTACGTTTCATTCATTAGAAGATCGTATATGTAAACAACTTTTCAAAGAGGTTTCTACAATACCAGCAATACCAAAAGGCATTCCTTATATACCTAAGGAACTAGAACCAAAATTTAAATTGGTAAATAAAAAACCAATCATAGCTAGCGAAGAAGAATTATTAAATAATCATCGTTCTCATTCAGCAAAGTTAAGAATTATAGAAAGGATTGAACATCATGAACAATAAGAGAAGATTCAGTTTAGAAAGAATAGGAAAAACAGTATTTGTGTGTACTGCTATTTTTGTCATTTTTGGAAGCGTTTTGCTAAATTCATATGAATCAAAATTAAGTGCAGACATTCAAAAAGTAGAGGAACAAAATAAACGACTAGATGCTTCTATTGATGGATTAGAAATAGAAATTGCAAATAAAGTTGATTTTCAATACCTTTCTCAAATAGCAATTGCACAAGGATATATATATCAAGGAGACCAAACCGCTATGGTTTCATTGACAACTGGTAATCATTAATGAAAAGAAATAATAATTTCTATACTCGATTTTTATTTTTAGTATTTTCAGGATTAACCGTTTTATTAGTAATTAATATTTTATATCTCACCCTTACTGGTAAACATTTTATTAGTGGTAGAGACATTTCTGCTTATGGAGAAACGCAAGGTGAGCGTGAAGAAACCCTCTATGCAAGTAGAGGAAAAATTTATTCGTATGATGGGGCAGTGATTGCTGAGGATAAAACAGTCTATCAATTAAAAGCTTATATTGATGAGAATCGCCCCTCATATCCTGGGCAGATTGCTTATGTTGATGATCCAGCATACGCTGCAAGAGAATTAGCTCCTATATTAGGAACAACGGAAGAATATATATTAACGCAGTTAACTAGGGAGGGTGGAGTAGAAGCCTCATTTGGAAGTGCTGGAGCAAACTTAACAGGACTACAAAAAGAAAAAATTGAAAATCTAGGAATCAATGGGTTAGAATTTGTAGCACATACGCAACGTATTTATTATTATAATCATTTTTCTTCCTATGTTGTTGGCTATGCCAGACCAGATCCAAATGGAGATAATAAAAAACTAGTGATTGGTGAAATGGGTATAGAAAGAGTAATGAATAATGTATTAACTGGAACTGATGGAAGTGTTGTCTATCTAACCAACTCAAGTCAGACCTATTCATTACCAAATAGTGTGATTCGTGAGAAACTGGCAGTAGATGGTAGCGATGTCTATCTATCCTTTGACAGTAATCTGCAAAATATGTTGGAAATACGTTTAGAACGATTTTTAGAAGAATCCACAGCTGAAAGAGTTTGGTGTGGTGTTATGGAAGCGAAAACTGGCCGGATGCTAGCCATGTCTAGTTGGCCTGATTTTAATTTAAATGAACTAGTCATTGATAATTATACCAATTACTTCTTTGATTATGCCTATGAAGTTGGTTCGGTTATGAAACCATTTGTCTATGCGGAGGCGATTAATCAAAATGTGTATAATGGACAAGCACTCTATCAATCTGGAACAGTATGGGTAGGAGAAGACCGTATTAAAGACTGGAATACATATGGATGGGGAAGTATTCCCTATGACGAAGGCTTAATTCATTCCAGTAACACTGCCATCGTGTCTTTAATAAATGACGTGATGAATAAAGATCAATATATACAATCATTATATGATCTAGGTTTTTTTAGTAGCTATGAATTAGATGGATTTAACACTGCTTCTGGACAAAACAACTTGTGGACTGGCAGTGTCATTGATACAGTATCGATTGGTTTTGGTCAATCTTCTTCAGTAACACCTATACAGCTAATGAGAGCCTATTCTGTGTTTGCGAATGATGGCAAAATGGTGAACCCATATATTATATCACGTGTTGTTAATGCTGATGGGAATGTAGAATATGTTGCTAAAACAACATATAGTGATCAAATATTTTCAACGGAGGCAGTTGCTCATGTAAGTGAATTACTAAAAGAAGTCGTTAATAATACAGAAATAGGAACTGGAACACCATATCGTATGGATGAGGTTATCATTGCAGGAAAAACAGGAACTGGTGAGATAGCAGATACAGTAGAAGGTGGTTACATAAAAGGACAAATGTCCTATTCGTTTGTAGGAATGGCACCTTATGATGATCCAGCTATTATTATTATGATTGGATGTCAAGGACCAACAGATACTAGTAATTCTAAAAAAATGGGTGAAGTCGTAAGATATATGACAAATCTATCATTATCGACATTAAACTACAGTGGTAATGAAATCTCAGTAGATGTCAAAGAGATTGAATTACCATCCTATACTAATCAAAGTATTGATTATGTAAAAAAACAATTAAATACAAATCGTTTTGAAACTGTAGTAGTAGGAGATGGAAGTGTTATTATTGGGCAGTATCCAAATAAAGGTGTCACAGTAAGTAATACGGACACTATCTTCTTATTAAGTGATGCTAGTCAATATATTATGCCAGATATGACAGGTTGGAGTAGAAAAAATGCAATTAATTATTTATCATTATTAAATATCACAGTAGAGTATCGAAATGATGCAAGTACTGTTACTTCACAAAGCCTAGCTGGTGGCGAAATTATAGAAATGGGAACCACAATTATATTAAATGAATGATAGCAAGGTCTAGTACCTTGCTATTTTGCATATATTTTGGATAGGTGATATTTATGACTTATCAATTAATACAGAAAAAGTTGAAATTAGTAATGTATGCAGTGATGGCAATATTTATGGTCATTCTTTTAAAATTAGCCTATAGTCAAATCGTTAGTTATTCTTTACTAAAAGAAAAAGCTAGTGAGTTATGGCAGCGTAGTTTTCCAGTTGAAGGAGATCGTGGTGAAATACTAGCGACAAATGGTGAAGTATTAGCAACCAACCTAACGACTTCAAGTTTGGTTGTGATTCCGAATCAGATTCAAGACCCAGTTTCCTGTGCTAATAAATTAGCAGTAATTTTAGGAACTGATGAAACAGCACTCTATGAAAAAATCACGAAATCTGCTTCTATTATTCGAATTTCTCCTGAGGGAAGACAATTAGATGATGAAACAGCGAAAGCAATTGATAATTTAAAACTATCTGGCGTGTATCTAATTAAAGATACAATTCGTTATTATCCCAATGGCAATTATTTATCGCACACACTTGGTTTCGTTGGTATTGACAACCAAGGCTTGGTTGGATTAGAATTAAAATATGATGAGTATTTGAAAGCCGTGAATGGAAGCATCAATTATTATATGGATGCTAAAAGTCAAAATCTTGCATTATATCCAAGTGAATATGTTGAACCTATGGAAGGCTTTGATATAAAATTAACGATTAACAAAGAAATACAAGATATTGTAGAAAGAGAATTAGAGAATGCTTATGAAAAATATAATCCTGAGGGTATTTGGGCAATTGCCATGAATCCCAAAACAGGAGCAATTTTAGCGATTTCTTCCAAACCTGATTATGATCCAAATAATTATCAAGATTATGATGCTACGATTTACAATCAAAATATTCCTATTTGGATGACATATGAACCTGGATCAACATTTAAAGTTATTACAATGGCAAGTGCTTTGAATGAAGGTTTGATTGATTTAGATAATCAAACCTATTACGATAATGGATATGAGTATGTTGGTGGTGCTAGAATAAAATCATGGAAAAAAGGTGGTCATGGATTACAAACGTTTCGACAAGTATTGCAGAATTCATCAAATCCAGGTTTTGTAGAGATTGGTAGAAGATTAGGTAAAGATAACCTTTGGAATTATATAGAATCTTTTGGTTTAACTAAAAAAACAGGAGTTGATTTAGTAGGGGAATCTGCTGGGATTATGTTTTCTTATGAAAATTTTAACGAATTAGAACAAGCGACTGTTTCATTTGGACAAGGAATTTCAATTACACCAATTCAGCTAGTAACTGCAGTTAGTGCTGTCGTGAATGGTGGGTATTTGTATACACCATATATTGTTGATGAAATCATTGATCCTATGAGTAACGAAGTAGTATATAAAGCAGAAACAAATCTAGTTCGACAAGTCATCACAGAAGAGACATCAGCATTAATGCGTGATGCTTTAGAAAGTGTTGTTAGTGATGGTGGTGCGAGAACTACCTATATTGAAGGTTACCGAATTGGTGGGAAAACTGGGACAGCTCAAAAGGCAGTTGATGGAAGCTATAGAAGTGGAGAATATATTTTATCGGTTCTCACAATTGCTCCTGCAGATAATCCAGAAATTGTGCTGTATGTGGCCATGGATAATCCCAAAAATGCGATACAATATGGAGGTACGACGGTAGGACCAATTGTAAGAAGTATGTTGGTTGATATTTTACCTAGTTTAGGTGTTGAAAAGGTAACTAGCCAAAGAGAAAAAGTCAAAACTTGGGAAGATTCATACTACTATTTAGTTGAAAATTATATTGGTAAAACAAAAAGCGAAGTAAAATCAGAATATTTTAGATTTGAATTTATTGGAGAAGGAACTAAAGTCATTGACCAATTACCTAGAGTAAACGAAAAAGTAGAACAAGGAAGTACAATTAAAATAATGTTAGGGGAGTAATGAATGAAAGCAAAAGAGTTATTAAAGAAAGTTGGAATTGCACTTGATTTCGATTTTGAAGTCAATGAGATACAAATGGATTCAAGATTAGTCCAGAAAAATGATATCTTCGTTGCTTTACATGGTAGTTTATCAGATGGTCATGATTTTGTAGCATCTGCAATTGAGAAAGGTGCAAAATTAATTATTAGTGAAAGAGAAATAGAAGGAATTGCTACAATTGTTAATGCTGATGCTTATTATATAATGGGTGAATTAGCGTATTTCTTTTATGGTCAGCCAAGTGATCACTTATCATTTATTGGTGTTACTGGAACAAATGGGAAAACTTCAATTACTACGTTGTTGTATCAGTGTTTGATAAAACAAAATGAAAAGTGCTGTGTTTTTGGAACCAATGGATTATATTATCGAAATGGCTGTATTTCTTTAGATAATACAACACCCGATCCACTTATTTTAATGCGATGTTTAAAGAAAATGTTAGATGTAGGTATAAAAACTGTGATTATGGAAGTTTCTTCTCATGCCTTAATATTAGATAGAGTACGACACGTTCAATTTGATATTGCTATATTTACTAATTTGACACAGGACCACTTGGATTTTCATAAAGATATGAAAGATTATTTTAATGCAAAAGCAATATTATTTAAAAATTTAAAAAGTACAGCAACAGCTATTATCAATTTTGATGATGAATATGGAAAACAACTGCCTGCTTTAACAAAAGCAAATGTCTATTCCTACAGTATTCATGAGCCTTCAACTGTACAAGCAATGAATGTTAGATTAGATCTATATACGACTTCTTTTGATATTGATGGATATCAAGTAAAAAATCAATTGCTTTCAATGGCTAATATCTATAATTGTTTAGCTATTTATTGTACTATGCAAGTACTAGGTTATCGACAAACAGAAATTGTGGAATTACTAAATCAAGTAACGTGTATTAGAGGAAGATTAGAGAAAGTCTACAGTCAAGATTATGTAGCAATCGTAGATTATGCTCACTCGCCTGGTGGAATTATTAATATTTTATCTTTTTTAAATGAATTAAAGAAAAACCGTATTATTACAGTTTTAGGATGTGGTGGTAATCGGGATAAATCGAAAAGGGCTATCATGGCAAATTTAGCTTGTCAACATAGTGATATTGCAATTTTAACATCTGATAATCCTAGAATGGAAGATCCAAATGCGATACTAGCTGATATGACGAATGGGTTGAATTATTCGAATTATTATGTTATAGTAAACCGAAGAGAAGCCATTAAAAAGGCAATTGAAATGGCAAGAAAAGATGATATCATTGCAGTGTTAGGAAAAGGTCATGAAGATTATCAGATCATTGGAGCAAAGAAAATTCATTTTAGTGATAAAGAGGAAATTTTAAAGGCAATTGAGGGGAGTTAGTCATGGATATATTACGTAGTTTTGCATTTGTAAGAATTATAGCTAGTTTTGTGTTGGCATATTTAATTTGTTTATTTATTATGCCAAAGTTTATTCCATTTTTACATCGTTTGAAGTTTGGTCAAATTGAAAGAGAAGAGGGACCACAATCACATAAAGTAAAAAATGGTACTCCTACAATGGGGGGAGTTGTATTTATTATAGCTACTGTCTTAGCAGTGATTATTATAAGACCAAGTACAATATTGGATCCCTATGTTTTTTTACTTACTTTTGCATTTGTAGCCAATGGTGCTATTGGATTATTAGATGATTACTTAATTGTTGTAAAGAAAAGTAATAAAGGATTAGTTCCTTTACATAAGTATTTATTACAGTCAGTTGTCGCTATTGGGTTTTACCTATTAGCTTTATGGTTAATTCCTAATTTTACAACAACTATCTATTTGAATTTTGCAAGGACATCTGTTAATATTGGTTTCTTATATCCTGTTTTAGTTTATTTCATGTTTACCGCTGCTACAAATGGTGTTAATCTTTCTGATGGATTAGACGGGTTAGCGACAGGATTAACTATGATGGCAATTGCCCCATTTGTTATCTTTGGATTAATGCAAAAGTCAACATCAATTGCTTCTTATGGTATGGCAGCAATTGGAGCGTTATTGGCTTTTATGTTTTATAATTATCATCCTGCTAAAATATTTATGGGGGATGTTGGTTCGTTAGCGTTAGGTGGTTTATTAGCAGCTTTAGCTATTCTAACAAACCAAGAGTTATTATTAATTATCATTGGAATTGTATTTGTGATTGAAGCTTTATCAGTGATTATTCAAGTGGTTTATTATAAAATGACAGGCAAACGGTTCTTTCGAATGGCACCAATTCATCACCATTTTGAGATGTTGGGATGGTCTGAACAACAAGTCGTATTAGCATTTTGGTTTGGAGGTTTCTTAGCAGGAGTAATTGGTGTATTAATAGGGGTGATGTAGATTGTTTGCAAACAAAAAAGTATTAATTATAGGAGCTGCTAGAAGTGGTCTAGCAGCTGCTAAATTGTTAAGGCATTTAGATGCTGAAGTTGTAGTAAATGAGTATAAAGATAAGAATTCCTTTAATGAGTATCAAGAATTGATTGATTTAGGAGTGAGTGTTGTCTGTGGAGAACATCCTAAGGAATTGTTTGAAGAGGATTTTGATTTTGTTGTTAAAAATCCTGGGATAAAATATACATTATGGTTTATTGAACGTCTTCAAGAACGAAATATTCCTATCTATTCTGAAATAGAATTAGCCTTCCAAGTTGCTAAAAAGCAACATTATATAGCGATTACTGGGACCAATGGTAAAACAACAACGACTTCATTAGTCTACGAAATAATTAAAAGTAAATATCCTAAAATAACGCATACAGCAGGAAATATTGGGCGGCCATTATGTGAAGTAGTCTTAGAGGAAAATCTGCTTGATAATGAAAATCATTATATCATTTTAGAGTTATCTAACTTTCAATTGTTGAATATTCAAACATTCAAACCTGCGATTAGTACGATTATTAATTTATCGCCTGACCATTTGGATTATATGCGTTCATTAGAGGAATATTATTATTCAAAAACGAATATTTATATGAATCAAGATGAACATGATTTATTTTTACTAAATATAGATAATGTAGAAATAATTAACTATACAAATAAAAGGAAACCAAAAGCACAAATCATTCGTTTTTCTTTAGAAGATGAAAATGCTGATTTTTACTTACAAAATGATTGTGTTTATCATAATAATCAATGTTTGTTAGATACAAAGCAAATTAACATAGTGGGTATGCATAATATTCAAAATTGTATTATTGCATTGATTATTGCTTTGAAACTAGGTGTTAACTTAGAAATGATTCAAGAAGTGATGTATCATTTTGTTGGTGTCGAACATAGAATTGAGTTTGTAAGAGAATTGGATGGTGTTCGATATTATAATGATTCAAAAGCAACAAATGTTGATGCAACAATGATTGCATTAAAAGCATTTGATTCTTCCATCATTTTATTGGTAGGTGGTTTTGAAAAAAGATTGGACGTATCTTCTTTATTACCATATATGGATAAAGTCAAACTGGTTATCGGATATGGAGATTGTGGACAACGTTTAGTAGATGATTTAAAGGTCAGATCAAAGGTTGTAACAACATTAAAAGAAGCTGTTACTTATGCGAAAAATAATGCCGTAGTTAATGATATTGTTTTATTATCACCAACAACGAGTAGTTATGATCAATTTGATAACTATGAACAAAGAGGAAGCTGTTTTAAGGAATTAGTTAATAGTTTGTAATTGTATTTTATATATAGCGATAATCATTTCGATGGATGGTTATTGCTTTTTTATTTAGAAACTATTAATTTTGAAAGAAATATATCTAATTGTTTAGTATGTTAGTATGAAGGAAAAAATAAGGAATGATCAATTTGCTCAGAGTACTAATTATATATCATCAAATAGTATATGAAAAGTATTATCCAGTCGGTTATTCAGGAAAAGTGATCGTTGATAACCAACAATTATTTAATGTAGAATGTCATGGTACACATTTTTTTCTAATTTCAACGAATCGCTTTAAAATACTTGCAAATCAAGTAAATATAATAGAAAAAGTTGAAGTTAAAAGTTTTAGAGAATATCAATGTTTTGACTTAGAAAGTAATGACATCATCTTAGTCTATACATTTTTAAAGAGTAGTCGAGTCATGAGTTGTCAGTATTTTGATATCTGTGATGTTTCTACTATACAAATCAATAATGATCTCGAAGCGACAATTAGAGTCAATGATTTCATGTTTATGAATCAGAGAATTACTATCAATAAACACGCAGACTATTTTTCAATAACAGCTGAAGATTTTTCCCATCCAATTTGTATTAATTATAGAGTATCTAGCAGTGTTTTTAAATACTTTGATATAATACATATTATTGGATTAACGATTATGATTATTGATTCTATTCTTATTATTGTTAGTGAATATCTGATAACTTCTTCTTTGCCTAAATTAACATCTTCTAGCATAAGACAATCTCCTTCCTTTATTCCTATGAAAGAAATTGAAATTGCCGATACGACCAATACTAAAACACTATCATTTGATATTAGTAAATGTAAAGTTGAAAAGATGGAATACCATTATTCTTTGCAGCATTTTGTTTCTAGTCTTTTTATTATTATTGCGACTGCCATGCTGTATCTATTTTTATATAATGATAATAGTCAAGCTACTTCCTCTGTCTCATATATGATGTTATTTTCAATGATTATGATGGTATTCAATCAGTTTTTTTTACCAATGGTCATGTATCTCATTTATTGGATAAAGAAACATAGGAAAGAAAAAAAGAACGCAACTGTTTTCAATGCTTATTTACTCGAGATGAAAGACAAGGCATTGCTATTTTTTGAATTCAAAAAAGATCAATTAGAAAAGGCCTTCCCACCATATCAATTGGCATTATTATCTTTTGATTATATATGCAAATATCATCGATTTTTTCCTTCACATGAATATTTTCTAACGATTCGAATTGGAACATATATATTTCAAGAGAAGATGCCCTTTCAAATAAAGGATTCATGTAAAGAGCAAAGTAATAATCCTATCATTACCAATTTTTTAGATACTGTATACGAAATATCAGATATGCCTTTCACTATTTGCTTTAATGATTTACATCTTTTTGGAATTGTCGGCAATGTATCTAATCAATACCAAATAGTTGAATTGATCTTGATACGACTATCGCTATTTCATTCTCAAAATTATATTCGTTATATCTTATTTTTAAGTGATAAGACATCACATCTTCATAAGTTAAGTAGATTGCATTATTGTTTTAATGATGATTATACTTTGCGTTATAGTGCATTTTGTGATGAAGACCATCATATTCTAAAAAGAGAAATCGAACAAATAATCAATCAAAGAAAAACTAACAATAGTCGCTATCCTATTTATTTTATTATCATAGAGTATTCATTATTGCAGTCACTTTTCTTATATTTAGTTCAAGATATAGATGCAATAAATAGATTAGGTTTGCGATTCATTATTCTTTTTAAAGAAAGTGAAGCAATACCTAACTATCTAAAAAACTATGCATTTGCATCTGAAAATACTTTCTATAATAAAGAAAATAAAAAGATTACGTATACTCTAGATACAGACCATTCAAAGCATAAGTATAGGTTAGTTAATCGAAGTGCAAATATAGCTCTTAGTAATCGGTATGTATTGATTGATCAAATACTATCAGATACTATCTTTCAGATTGCAAGGCATTGGTTACAAAATGAACATACATCTTCTTTGAGGATACCTATTGGTATTGATAAAAATCAATTGTTGATTTATCTTGATATTAGCGAAATGGAACATGGGCCACATGGCTTAATTGCTGGTACGACTGGTTCTGGTAAAAGTGAGTGGTTATTAAATTTTGTTTTACTTTTCTCTATTTATTACTCACCTAAAAGAGTTAATTTCTTTATTATTGATTATAAAGGCGGTTCATTGGTTCATTCTTTTTATAAAGACGAGATGATCCTCCCACATTTATGTGGATCATTAACAAACTTAGAGGAATCATTTTTAAAACGTACCTTTAAAGCACTTGATAGTGAAGTCAAACGAAGATTTCATTTGTTTAAACAGATACAGTTACAATTGCATTTAGATACGATTGATATCTATCAATATCAATCATTATATTCTTCTAAGCAAGTACCAGAACCATTACCCCATTTATTAATTGTCGTCGATGAATTTGCAGAATTAAAGAAAGAGTTACCAGAGGTCATGCAACAATTGATCAGTATCGCTAGAATTGGACGTAGTTTAGGAATCCATTTAATTTTGACAACACAGAATCCTAGTGGTATTATTGACGATCAAATAATCAGTAACTCAAGATTTAAAATATGTTTTAAAGTACAAGAAAAAACGGAAAGTTTCCAAATGATTCAAAGTGATAAGGCTAGAGATATTAAAGAAACAGGAGAGTTTTACTTAATGGTTGGTAATAATGAGTACTCTAATTTAGGTAAAGGAATCTATAGTCGTTATTCTGTTGAAAACAGAGCTGAATTATCATTAAACCCAATTGATTCTTTAGGTAGAAGAGAAATGAAAAGAATGATGAGTAGTGGTAAAACAATCTTTGATATATTATTTGAAAAAGTATGCAATGAAGCAAAAAGGCAAACGATAGAAAGGAAAACTTTAGTATTACATCCTCTTAAAAGTAATTATTTGTTACCCAATAGCTTGTTGCATCAAAATCATACGATACGTATTGGAATTTATGAAAATTTAGAGGAAAGATTACATATAGAATGTAAACATAATTTTAAGACAGACGGAAATCTATTAGTGTTTGGTGAACCAAATAGTGGCAAATCACTATTGTTTAAAAACATAATAACACAGTTGCTTGATCATACAGTTATATTCCTTGATTTTGGGGAAAGTGACTTATCTAAATGGACACTTCATAAAAATATAGAAACACATTCGAAAGATCAGCAAGAGAAATTAAGAAAAAAAATGAATGTAATTAATCAGATGATAACGAAGCGAAAGCAAGAAAATACTGATTATCATTCTCCTATTTATATTTGTATCCATCATATCGATATTTTTATAAAGAAATATATCGAATTAAAAGAAGAATTATTATACGTAATTACAAATGGTCATTATCATAATATTTATGTGATGGCTACTTGTAATTATCCTAGTCAATTAGACCATAGAATGTTTCAATGTTTTACTCAAAGAATATGTTTGTATTTCAATGATCGACATGAATATTATTACGTTTTTAATAAAATAACTGATATTTTTCCAAATCAAATCAAAGGACGAGGATTATTGATGAAAAAAAATAAACTCTATGAATTTCAAAGCTATCAAATACATGAGCACTAGTATCTTAGTTAAAGTAAAAGTACCATTATTGCAAATTTCAATTGAACTTTGGATGCCTTATGATATTAGAATAAAAGTATATTTACCTGCATTAATTAACATAATCAATCAAAAAGTAGCAACTGGCTTATTAGATAGCCATTATCAGTTTCTTTATTCTACAGAAAATCACACTATCCTAAATCAAAATTATTCATTAAAAGAAAATGATATCTGTTTTGGTGATTATTTACTTTTATTATGATCGCGAAAGGAAGAAATAAGAAATGAATACAATTAAAGTAACGATAGAGAACATCGAAGAATTATCAAAAACAATGGAAAGTAAAAACTCAGAATTTAATGTAGCTTATCAAAAAATTATTTCAATGGTAGATAATACGACAACATTTTGGAACGGTGCAGAACAAAGCAGCTATGTAATCCAACTAAAAGAGTTTGAAAGTGAGCTCAATCAACTAAATATACTGTTAAGTGATTATGCAATGTATCTAAGAAAAAGTGCAAGTTCTTATCGCTTAACACAAGATGAACTTGTTAATGCATCAAAACGATTAAAAATATATTGATAAGGAGAAACAGCTATGCAAGAAATTAATGTATCCATAAATGAAGTTAGAGAAACAGCAAATCAAGTTAGAATCTACAATAAAGAAATTGAAACTATATTAGAAAGTATACAGTCATTTGTTAATCAAAGTGATTTGTTTTGGCAATCACAAGCCTCGTCAAGTTTTAGAACAAAATTTAATGGATTAAGAAGTACTTTTGATAGTTATTGTCACATTCTCAATGAATTTGCTTTATATTTAGATAAAACATGTGATCAATATGAATTAAACGAAAGTACTCTTACCCAAAATATTAACGCTTTTTGATGAAGCGTTGCATAATTCTACTTATCATGGCAAGTATGCTATTTTCTTGCCATGATAAAAAACCAAATGACGATGAGGCAATGATAAATAAAGGCGATTGGTTAATGTTGTTATTTGATGAATTTGGTATGGAATGTTTTGATGAAACAGAAATAAATTGGTATTCTAAGGCAGATAGATATTATGCTGTCTTACAAACAGGAATCTATTGGAATATCATTCCAAATCAATCCTTTAATCTTAATGAGTATCTTGATTATTCTTATGTAATTCAAACAATATATCGAACAATGTATCCCGAAAGTACGTTAATGTCTATTGAAGAAATGCAAGAAACACTACGAGAGATGCAAATAATAAAAGCGAAAAGTGGAAAAGAGTTAGTTTTACTAAGTGATGCTATCACCATTATAAAAGATGCTAAAATGTTTTATTATTCTTCTATTGGGTATGATTCCCATTTCTCAATAAATAATAATCTAGCAATTATTGAAATAGAAGAGTATGAAACTATCTCAAATAACCAAATAAAGCTAGATAATTCCAAAATAAATGTAGGTGATCTCCTTTTATTAGAGGAAACTTATTTTTATGTAACTTCAATCAATGAGAATATTTACGATATTGCAGTAGCTGATTATGATCAAATAATTGATCAAATCCAATTACAAGATAATTTTTATCCAGATTTATCAAAAGCAACGATTGACGAAGGTTCCACAATGACAAATCTAACGTATCAAAATTTTGTTACAGCCAAAACAAAAGAGCAATTGCTTCAAACAAGTGCAAAATATGTTAATTTTGAGATAGGCGATTTAAAGGTGACGGGTAACCTCTCAAAGAACAATATGAATATAAAGATTAGTGGTAAACTAAATGATAGTTTAGATATTATTGAAGAGTTATCAATTTCAAATTTAAAGCTGTATACAAAGTTAAATATGGATAAACTAACCATTAAACAAGGATTACTTCAAATGGATTACAAAATTAGTAATCAGATTTCGCTAAGTTCTAAAAAATATTTAGATTCTTCAATACTGAAAGTGAAAGATATTAATGAATTAAAAGAACGAATTAAAAATGATTTGTTTTCTTCAGAAAGTACTAGCAAAGCATTTGATTTATTTACAATCAATATACCAATTGCCTCTACAGGCCATATAATGAATATTAAAATGGTCGTTGGTATCAATGTCACGGTAAATGGAGAAATATCATTAACAATTTCTTCGAATCAATCAAATGGTATTGAAATTATTAATAATAAAGTTCGCTTTATTAACGAAAGTACGAAAGAGGCTAGTCCATTAATTGAGGGAAGTATCGATGCTTCTAGCTACCTGAAAGCCTATGTCACTTGTTTTAACAAAAAAATAATGAATGTAGCGATAAACTTTGGATTAAGAGCCAGTGCAAAATTATCAATTCATTATGTTGATTTAGGCTTAAAAGAGGTAGAACAAATATATATGGAAACTGCGTATACGATTCCTCCTTACCAGATTATTCTTGAAAATCAATTTTATGACACTTGTTTAGATGTCTCTTTATCTTGGTTATTACGACTGAGTGCTGGAGAAAAGGGTACTATCATGCATCAGTTAGGACTAAATTTCAGCTATGACTTTTTGAAAAATAAAGATCCAATATTTTCGATTATTCATATTGAAGGACATAAGATTATCAAAGAATGCCAGAGAAACTATCTTTTTTATGATATGAATAACGAAGGAAAACAACTTGATTTATCAAGTTTTCGAGAAATAGTAGCAGTCGGAGAAAGCAAAACACTAACAGTTAAAAATTTAAATAAAAATTATAGTGCTCAAGATTTGATTTGGGAAAGTAGCAATCCATCAATAGCAACAGTCAATCAAGGCATCATAAAAGCTTTATCAAATGGAGATGTAATTATCACAGTAAGAACCAAAGATGACCTTTATTATGCTGAGTGCTATGTAAGTGTCGAAGAGGTAAATTTATTAATGGGAAGCAGTTCAAGCTTCTTTTTTTCATAGTTATTTAATTCCATCATATATTTTAATAAGGGGATGCAACTTATGAGAAAGAAATTATTTTTATTAAATGTAATGATTTTACTTTTTATAGGGCTATTGATGGTCTATAGTTCTAGTCATATATGGGCTGATTATAAATTTGATGATTCCTATTTCTATATTAAAAGACAAGCTGCTTTTGCTTTTCTAGGAATAATTGTCATGATTATTGTATCTAAAATTGATTACCATGTGTATTATCAAAAATGCAAATTAATCACTGGGGTTAGTTTACTTTTGTTAGTTTTAGTCCTAATCCCCGGATTAGGAGTCGTCAGAGGAGGAAGCCGTAGCTGGTTTTCTATTGCTGGTTTATCATTACAACCCTCTGAGGTTTTCAAGATTGCTATCATTATGTTTTCTGCAAAATATATTAGCGATAATTTTATTAAAATGAAAAAATTCAAAACTGTTATACCAATATTATTAATGACTGGATTGGGATTCCTATTAATTATGTTACAACCAGATTTTGGAACTGGGTTTATTATGGTGTGTAGTATTGTTGTTATGATCATGGTCACAGGATTTCCATTTAAATATTTTATCTATTTAGGTATGTTAGGTATTGCAGGAATCGTTGGCTTAATTGCTTCTGCTCCCTATCGAATAAAAAGAATATTAGCGTATTTAGATCCTTTTAGCGATCCATTAGGTAGTGGGTTTCAAATGATTCAATCATTATATGCCATTGGTCCAGGTGGTATTCTAGGTGTCGGTTTTGATCAAAGTTTTCAAAAGCACTTTTATTTACCAGAACCACAAACAGATTTCATTTTTGCTATCTTTTGTGAGGAATTTGGTTTTCTAGGTGGTGTTGTTTTAATATTGTTGTTTGCTTATTTAATTTATCAAGCACTTGATATTGCGTTGCATGCAAAAGATATTTTTGGTTGTTATTTAGCGATTGGATTAACAGCAATGATTGGAATTCAAGTAATGATTAATCTAGGTGTTGTTGTAGGAGTATTCCCAGTAACTGGTGTCACTTTACCATTTATTAGTTATGGTGGAAGTAGCTTAACAATTTTGTTATTTAGTGTTGGAATTTTAGTAAATATATCCAACAATAATTGAGAGATTATTTATTGATAGTCTATTAGAAATAATGTTATAATGAACGATAGGGAAGTGATAAAATGAAAATAATAATTGCGACGGGTGGAACTGGTGGGCATCTTTACCCCGCCTTAGCACTTGCCTCATATATAAAACTAGAAGATAATGAATGTGAATTTCTTTTTGTTGGAACAAAAAATCGTTTGGAAGCTCAAGTTGTACCAAGCGAAGGATATCGTTATATTGGAATGGATATTAAAGGTCTATCTGGCTCTTTGCTAAATAAAATGAACGCTGTCAGAATATTTGTTAGCTCTTTAGCAAAATCTAAAAAAGTGATTCGTGAATTTAATCCAGATATTGTGATTGGTTTTGGAGGCTATGTTAGTTCATCAATTGTATTGGCTGCAACACAATTAAATATTCCTACTTTAATACATGAACAAAACTCTATTATTGGATTAGCAAATAAAATATTAATAAAACATGTTGACACGATTGTCGTATGTTATGAAAAAGCTTATCAAGAATTACCAAAAGAAAAAACATATTTATTAGGGAATCCAAGAGCAAGCGAAGTATTAAGTGCAAAAATCAATACCGATATATATAAAAAATATAAGTTAGATAGGAGTAAAAAAACTGTATTAATTGTCATGGGTAGCTTAGGATCCTCTTCAATTAACAAAGTCGTTATTAAGGCACTCCCATATTTTGCAACAAAAAAATATCAAATTATTTTTGTTACTGGGAAAGAAGAATATGAAAATGTAACCAAACAAGTTCAAAAAGACTACGCAAATATAAGAATTATTCCCTATGTTGATGATATGCCTAGTGTACAACACCAAATTGATGTTATAATATCAAGAGCTGGTGCTTCAACAATTGCAGAGATTACTTCATTAGGAGTAGCTTCTATTTTAATTCCTAGTCCTTATGTGGCTAGTAATCACCAAGAATTTAATGCAAGAGAATTAGTTGAAAAAGAAGCGGCATTAATGATTTTAGAAAAGGATTTATCAAAAACAAAATTGGTTAATGAGATTGATAATCTATTAGAGAATCCTACCAATATTAATGTGTTAAAAGAAAATGCCAAGAAATTAGGCAAACCAAATGCAAACAAAGATATTTATGATTTAATAGTCAAAATAATTAGAAAGTAGGTTATGTATGGATTTTGATATAGTCTTTCAAGAACTATGTACTATGAATATTGGCGATGTTCTTAAGAATGAGCCTTTATATAAACACACGACATTTAGAGTAGGTGGCCCTGCGAAAATTTATGTCAAAGTAAAAAATATGGATGGATTAAAACAATTAATACAATATATTAACGTAAATGATATCGATTACTTTATTATTGGAAAAGGGTCAAATTTATTATTCTCTGATCGGCAGTTTGATGGAATAATTATTTCATTAAATGAATACTTTTTTAAATTTGAAGTCAAAGAAGATACGATTATTGCTCAAACGGGAGTATCAATGGTTCAATTATCAAATGTAGCGTGTAGAGCTGGATTATCAGGCTTCGAGTTTATGGCTGGAATTCCTGGGAATATTGGTGGTGGTATTTTCATGAATGCTGGTGCATACAAAACTGAAATTGCTGATAGAGTGATTGATGTTACGTTTTTAGATCAAGCTGGCCAAGTTAAAACATTGCTTAAGGAAGAATTGCAATTTACGTATCGAAACTCTATTTTTCAAAAAAATCCAACATGGATTATATTACAAGCAACATTTAAATTAGATAAAGGAAATGTGACTGAGATTAAAGAATTAATGACAAAAAGAAATAAGAGACGTACAGAGACACAACCATTAGATTTGCCAAGTGCTGGAAGTGTATTTAAAAACCCAAATGGGAAAGGTGCTTGGGAGTATATTGATGAATGTGGATTTCGTGGATATGAAATAGGTGGTGCACAAATCTCACCGAAACATTCTAATTTTATTGTTAATAATGGTTATGCTAGTGCTAAGGATATTTTAGATTTAATAAAATTTGCTCAAGATGGGGTTTATCAAAAATTCGGTATTGCTATGCATACAGAAATTCGTTTAGTTAATTGGTAAAAGTGGTGGGAAAATGGATAACAGAAAAAATAAGAAGCAAAAGTATCAATTTAATGAACATGATAGTAATCAAGTAGAGGGAATTAGAAGAAAAAGAAAAGTTGTACGTCTAAAAAAACAAGTGAAGATTTTTCTTTTTCTCTTATTTTTTACGTTATTCGGTTTATATTTATCTAGCGAATTTTCACAAGTGAAAACAATTGTTGTCAAAGGAAATGATCTTTTAGACACTCAAGAAATTATCAATTCTTTAAATATTGATGAAACCTCTCGACATTTATTTTTAATACCAATGTTTTTAGAAGCCAAACTGGAAGAACAACCATTAATTGAAAATGCAACAATTACAAAAGGATTATTTAATACCCTCTATATTACGGTTGAAGAAATCGTCGTTGTTAGTTATATTTCAGAGAATAATCAAACACGAGTGATTGACTCTCGCGGGAATATTAGTAACATAACGACAAATGTAGAAGAAAAAATAATAAGTATCCAAAATAATCCTAGAGTAAAAGGTTTCAGCGATGAAGAAATGTTACAAAAATTTGCAAGTGAATTTATTAAATTAAATGAATCCATTCGAACCCAAATTTCAGATATTACATATGATCCAACAGATATTTTAAAAACTAGAATTCGATTCGATATGCGAGATGGTACTATTGTCTATATAAAAATTGAGTATTTAGAAAGTTCGTTTAATAGTTATAATGATGTGAAAGCTAGTTATAATGATAAATGTACCATTTTTGATTTTGCGAAAAAGAAAATCTATGCGTCTGGAGAGGGTTGCGATTATCAATCAACAAGTGAATAAATTGTAAAAAAAGTTTGAGAAAAGAAGAGTTTTCGTTAATGAAAACTATTTAATTATTATACTAAGTGTGATATTATTATTATAACGTGTTAATGAAAGGAGATTAAAAATGAAAAACATCTATGCGTCATTGGATATAGGTAGTTCAACTATTAAATTAGTTGTTGGAGAATTGATTAATTCAAATATCAATGTTTTATTTGCAAAGATGATTCCTGCACACGGGATAAAACGTGGTAAAATTGTCGATGAAGCAGTTGTATCACAAGACGTTTTATCAATAATAAAAGAAGCTGAAAATGAATTAGGTACAGAAATAAAAAATGTTTTATTAAACATTCCTACAATACATACGAAATTATATCAAAGCCAAGGTAGTACGACAATTAATTCTGCTACAAAAACAATTGCACGAGAGGATATTGTCAGAGCACTAAACTTAGCGACTCAATTTAAAATATCTGATAAGGAAGCTATTGTATCTGTCATTCCAGTCACTTTTTATTATGGAGAATATAAATCTAAAGAAACACCAATTGGAAAAATTAGTAATTCATTACATGTTGATGCATTAGTCATCGCTACAAAAAAACAATTGTTGTATTCTTATATTAGATGCGTTGAAAGAGCAGGAGTGAGTGTTCTAGATATATCGATAGATGCTTATAGTTATGCAAAAGAAGCATTCGATGCTGTCTATTTACAAGAAGGTGCTATTTTAATTGATATTGGCTATAAAACGACTAAGATTTCTTTTTTTGAAGAGGGATTCTTAAAATTCTTAACGACAATACCAATTGGTGGACATAGTTTAACAAAGAAGATTTCAAAGTCTTGGCAAATACCTATGAGCAAAGCAGAAACTTATAAAATAAAATATGGTACATGTAATACACTATTAAGTGATGAAGATATTATACACATGGCTAAAAAAGATGATAAAATAATTAATTATACGCAAAAAGATTTATCAGAATTATTAGTGCAAGGTGTTGAGACGATGATGAATTTAGTTAAAGATCAATTAATGGCTATTGATAATGGCAGAAGTTATGAAGTAATTATTGTTGGTGGTGGTGGAGAAATAGAAAAAATTGATGAAGTATCAAGTCGAGTTCTAGAAGTTCCAGTAAGAGTATACCGACCACAAACAATCGGTGCTAGAAATATGACATATACAGCTAATTTAGGATTAATTTACTATTTAGCTGATCGAAAAGAGCTAATTGGAGAACAACAACCAAGTCTAGTATTTGGAGATGTAACAAATACTATGACATTACGTTTGAAAGGTTTAACAAAAACCTCTACGAATAACAAGCAACAACATAACAGTAAATTATCAAGGGTATTAGATGTACTCTTCTCAGATGAAGAATAATATAAAAAAGCGAGGGATATAAAAATGATAGATGCTGGACAATTTGTACAAGTAGCAAAAATTAAAGTCATTGGAGTAGGTGGCGGTGGATGTAATGCCGTTATTCGAATGGTAGAAGAAGGAGTTCAAGGAGTTGAATTTTATATAGCGAATACTGATGCTCAAATCTTAAATAGTTCCAAAATCAAAAACAAATTAGTATTAGGTAAAGATTTGACAAAAGGTTTAGGTGCAGGTGGAAATCCTGAAATTGGTAGAAAAGCAGCATTAGAATCAGAAGCTGATATTAGAGCAGCTATCGGAGATGCCGACATGGTGTTTGTTTCTGCCGGTATGGGTGGAGGTACCGGAACTGGTGCAGCACCTGTTATTGCAAAAATCGCAAAAGAGTCTGGAGCTTTAACTGTAGGTGTTGTTACAAAACCGTTTACATTTGAAGGACCAAGAAGATTATTACAAGCAAACGATGGATTAAGTGAGTTAAGTGAAAACGTTGATTCTATTATTATCGTATCAAATGATCGTTTATTAGAAGTCATCGGTGGAAGACCTTTAAAAGAGTCATTTAGAGAAGCAGATAATGTATTACGTCAAGGCGTACAAACTATTACTGACTTAATAGCAATACCGGCATTTATTAACTTAGACTTTGCAGATGTTAGAGAAGTAATGTCAGGTAAAGGAAGTGCATTAATTGGTATAGGTATGGCTCGAGGAGAAAATAAAGCAGAAGAAGCAGCATTAAGAGCGATCTCTTCTCCATTATTGGAGGTATCCATCGAAGGAGCAAAAGATGCGATTATTAATGTTACTGGTGGAGAAAGTATCTCGTTATTTGATGCCAATAGAGCAGTTGAAGTAATTCGTGAAGCAGTTGGTAATGATATTAATACTATTTTCGGTATTGCTATCAATGAAAATCTTGATGATGATATGATAGTGACAGTAATTGCTACAGGGTTTGAAGAAAACATCTCACAAGCAATTCAATCAACAACACCAGCAAAACAAAAAACAGTTTCAAAATATGAAGCGAATCCAAGAATTGTACCGACTCAAAATTTTGATGATGATGACGATGACACAATTCCAGTATTCTTGCAAAACAGGAAGATTTAGTACATAGTACTTGCTCATGAGAACTAGTTTCTTATGAGTTTTTTATTTGCCTTCCTATGGTCTTTTGACAAAATCTGTATAAGATAACTAGTATGATGGAATAGGTGATATCAATGGCAATCTATATAGATATTGTTTTTTTACTAAACTTATTAATCCATTTGATTACTATGCTTTCTACCTTAATTATCATGAATACATCGTTGAAAGCGAAGAAAATGATAAGTAGTATTTTATTGTTGAATGTATATACTTTTTCGATTTACTGGAAACAAAATACTTTTTATATCTATCTTTTTTTAATCTTATTTGTGATGTTATACAATTTTAGGAAAAAGGCAATCATTGCTACGATTATCTTCTTTATTGCTCATACCACATATATATACTCATTTGTAACATTTATGGGCAATAGCAAAGTAATTGATCAGGTGCTAGTCGTACCACTTTCTTTTTCTTGGATGTACACATTTATTCTTTGTTCCTTAATTATTATCATTTACACAGGACATATTTATAAATTGAAAGAAATATTGACAGTAGAGCAATTTATCTATCCGATATCGATTCATTATCAATCAAAAACCTATCAAGTAAATGGTTTTTTGGATAGTGGAAATCAATCAATATATCAAAATAAAATAGTTATTTACTGCTTAAAATCTATCTTTCAGGAAAACTATGGAATTATTGATTATATGTCTGTTAATATGATTAATAATTTAACCACCGTTCCTATTATCTGTAGTGATTATATTATTTTTAAAGATAATAAATATGAGGATGTATACATTGGTTTAGTAGATAGTCTCGATATCGAAGGAGTAAGTTGTTTGTTGAATATAAAACTAGTCTATGGGGGATAATATATGCAATTTCTAATAAAATTATTTCGTTTTTTATTTTCTAAGTATAGAAGTCTTTATTACATTGGCAAAAGTGATGCCTTGCCAGCACCGCTATCGAAAGAGAAAGAGATGGAAATGCTTTTAGCACTTAAAGATGGTAGTAGTGAGGCAAAAGATAAATTGATAGAACATAATTTAAGATTAGTAGTATATGTCGCTAAAAAATATGATAATGTGAATAATGGTAGTATTGAAGATTTAATTAGCATTGGTACAATTGGTCTAGTAAAAGCAATCAATACATTTAAAATTGAGAAAAATATTAAATTAGCTACCTATGCTTCTAGATGTATTGAAAATGAGATATTAATGTTTTTAAGAAAAAATAATAAATTACGTTTAGAAGTTTCTTTAGATGAACCATTAAATATTGATTATGATGGTAATGAATTATTATTATCAGATATTATTGGAACAGACGAAGATATTGTTTCTAAAGAAATTGAAGAGAAACAACAAAAAGAACTTGTTTACGATGCTATTGAGGACTTAAATCCTAGGGAAAAGCAGATTTTAATTTTACGCTATGGTTTAAATAATCAAAAAGAACTAACGCAAAAAGATGTTGCAGACCTTATGGGAATATCACAATCTTACATTTCACGATTAGAAAAAAAGATTATTAAAAAATTAAGAAATAAGTTAAATAAGCAAACGGTATAAATTGGCAAAAAATTTGTAGAATAAAGAAGAGCAGCTTGGAAAAACTTAATATGAGGTGATACAATGTCAAAGTATAAAGTTGACATAAATGGAATTACGACTTCATCATTAAAAGTTTTGAAAAGTGATGAGATGATAACTTTATTTAGACGTTATCAACTAGAGCATGAAGAAAGTGCGAAAGAAGAGTTGATTATGGGAAATCTAAAATTAGTTTTAAGTATGGTCCAAAAATTTTCCCAGCGAACAGAAAATATGGACGACTTATTTCAAGTTGGATGTGTTGGTCTTATTAAGGCCATTGAAAACTTCGATTTAAGTCTAAATGTCCAATTTTCTACATATGCAGTTCCAATGATTATTGGTGAAATAAAAAGATATTTACGTGATTTTTCATTGGTAAGGATTTCGAGAAATTTACGTGACATCTCTTATAAAGTGTTGAAAGAGAAAGAAAACTTTATATGTAAACATGGAAGGGAACCAACAACAAAAGAGTTATCCACGATTCTTGAAATAAAAGAATTCGATATACAAGAAGCGATTAATAGTAATCAGAGTGTTTCTAGTATTTTTGATCCATTATATAGTAGTGAAGGAGAAAGCTTGTTTTTAATAGACCAAATACAAGATGCACATAATGAATTAGATAAAGCCAATGACTACTTAGCATTACATGATGCTTTACGTCAATTAAATGATAAAGATCAATGGATAATTAATAAACGTTATTATGAAGGAAAAACACAATGTGAAATAGCGGAAGAGTTGTTTGTTTCACAAGCACAAGTGTCAAGGATGGAGAAAGCAGCTTTGCAAAGATTAAAAAGTAATATGTAAACATTTGAAACTTCTTGCATATCATAGTAATAGGGTGATTCTATGAAATTTAATGATATACAGTGTAAAGTAGTTGTCAACGTTAATACAGGTAGCAAAATTGGTCACGTTTGTGATATCATTTTAGATGATCGATGTTTAAGTGTGGTTGCTTTTATCGTTGCAGATACAGCTATTTTTCGATATTTAAACTTT
>Ga0153996_1000119_pt1 | contig 43546 bp, 32 predicted proteins | sample TSNC080MetaG_FD_104728 | JGI IMG/M metagenome (GOLD analysis project Ga0153996, IMG submission 104728) | Attine ant fungus gardens microbial communities from North Carolina, USA - TSNC080 MetaG | ecosystem: Host-associated > Fungi > Mycelium > Unclassified | place: USA: North Carolina, Lumber... | reverse complement strand
GAGTCCTTGATCCGCGATCCCCGCCTGTTCCAGCAGGCAGTCGGGAATGCTGATGCCATTGCAATGTTCGATGCTTTCGCATACCTCGCATTCATCGTCAACGCATTCGCCACAACAGACACACTCGCCGCTCTCCATCGCCACGGCCACGATCATATCGGTGGCAAGGTTGTGCAGAAACTCGCTGACGGAGAACAGCTTTTTCGCGTTCATTTCGGCACGCAGAACAACAATCACACCGCTCTCCACCTCCAGCCGCAGTTCTTTTTCTTTCTTGAGCCCCGCGACGGCCAGCGCGGAGGCGGGGATGACGCAGTCTTTCTTGGTACGGTTGATGGTAAATTTCATTTGCTTTCCTCCAAGTCCAGTATGTATTTCGCCAGGGCGCGAATCTCATCCTTATCCATCATGCGGATATTGGCGCGGGTGATGGCGGCGCGGGCCTCGGGGGATTGGTCGCCATCCTCGACAAGCAGCACCTTTCTCATCGTGACCGAGCCGTCTTTGAAGCCGAGTTTTACAAAGTCGGCCTGCTCGAAGCCAGCCGCTGTCCGCAGAGCCTTCGGGACATATACCCGCCCGCGAGTGTCAATGCGTGATATTCTCGTATTCATGCCATAAATCCTCCATAAATTAAAATAACCCCATTTGTTGGGGTTTGTGTTCATAGCTTTCGGGGTCATAGTTGGATATGAGGAGCTCAGAATATGTGCTTCCGGCTACCGAGAACTGACGCAGATTGTCAAGACGCACAACTTCATGTATAATCAAGCCATGCCCCTCGTACAGATCGCGTATCTCCGGGCAATCGTTATAACTGAGCAGGAATTTTCCCTCAATGGAGAGGAGTATATCCCGCAGACTTATGTGATCCTCCATTCCAAACACCACTCCGTCGTAGTAGCTCTCGGTTCCCCAATATGGCGGGTCGCAGTAGAAGAACGTATCCAGCGCGTCCATGAGCTTTATAAAATGGGCGTATTCCTTGTTATGGACGCCTACACCACGCAGACGATGGTGCGCGCCGGTGAGCGTCGGGAAATCCCGCCAGAGATCGTGGCCGCGTCCGTTGTAGCTTGAACACTTACTGCCGTAGCTGAAGCGGAGAAGCTGATAGAACCATGCCGCGCGGGTGAGATCGTCCATCGGATCACCTCGTTTGAGCGCATCGCGTATGCGGTAGAAGTTGGCCTCGCAGTCGATGGCGTACTTGAGCCGCTCACAGAGTGCGTCGGCGTTCTCCTGCACTTGCCAGTAAAGGTTCGCGAGGTTGCGGTTCATATCGTTGATGGCCTCAACCTTGCTTCGCGGTTTGCGGAAAAATACCCACGCCGCTCCGCAGAATACCTCGGCGTAGGTGACGAATTTGCCGGGGAATCTCGCGATGATATCGTCGCGCAGGAGCATCTTGCCGCCTACCCAGCTTAAAGGGCTGTTCAAATAACTACCACCTCCAATCGGCGGCGGCTTTTCCGCTCTATTTCCTCCATTTCCGTCCGCAGACAAGTTTCGGAGTCTGTCCAGCAGAACAATCCGTGGCGGGGATACGGACAGCCGCGGCATCGGGGAAATCGGTCATTGCTGATTCTTTCGGGTTGGGGTGGCTTGGCGCCGGTGCAGCCGAAAGAGGTTAACGCGACGCGCATACCGCCGTTTTTTTTACTTCCATAGGTCGCGTACATGGTTTATCACATTCTTTCTTTCTGATTTATGGCGCAAAAAAAGCCCGGATTCTCGGTTGAAAATCCGGGCGCGTTACATACCCATCTGCATGGTCTGCTCCTGTTCGGGAAACATCTGCTTGAATTCCTGCTCCGGCTTCATAAAGTAATCGCCGCCGCTCTGCCAGAAGCTAACATACAAATCTCCATCCTGTGTCTTGACGGGGCGTTGCTCAAAGCCTTCGCCCATGCCATCACTCATCTGGCCGATGCAGTAATCGGTGAGCTCGGCAAATTCGGCGGGGGACAAATCCTGCTTGAGCCTTATGTCGATTACTCCATACAGTTTGTCGTTCCACACCTCCACACTCGGCCATATGTAGCTGACTTTAGCGGCGAGATTGTCATCCAGATACTTGGCGAGGCCGCGCTCGCGTTCTTCGGGGTGCAGTTCTTTATCAAGGGCGGCGAGGATTTCGTCCTTGTAATTGGCGGCGATGGAATTGGGTATCACGGCGTTCTCAAAATCGCTTACGATTTCGCCGTATTCCTCGCCGAGCGTACTGTAGGGGTCGGTTCTGACTTCCAGAGGGCAAAAAAGCCGGATTTCTTTTTCCTGCGTATGGTTTTCCTGTTCATGACTTGCCTGCGGGAAATGGCAATATTCAAAATTAAACTCATGACCGTTGCGGGAAATGACGCCGGTTTCGGTAACTGCCACACCGCTATCCGCGGCCAGCGTATCACCGAGTTTTTTCAGATCGAAACAGGAGGCAAGTGCGGGATCGACGCCCTGTCTGAGCAGATGGTTCTCCGCCCAGCCTTCGAGAGTCGGAGCGAAGTCATAACAGCCGAGGTTTTGCGTGATGTCGGCGGCAAAATTCAAATCGCCACAATCCTCGTATTCAAGTGCGGCGGCGAATTTGGCGTATGCGTCCGTACCGTACTGACTGAGCTCACTTTCGGCGAGACCGAGGTTGTGGGCATTCCATATTAAATCTGCCAGAGCGTGGCCCTCACTATATTCCATACATTTGGTGAGGACAGGATACCGGCTTTCGCAATTTTTCACTCTGGCGTCCTCTATGCTGTCGACGCCGAGGCTTTTCAGCGCGACCATCATTTCACCGCTAGTTTCGGGAGCGTCCACGGCTTCCATGCCAGACAACGGGAACTTCATCCACACTCCGTCGCTATTATGGTCTGAAACAAACCACAGCTTTAAATATGCAGGGTTAGGATCGCGCGTCAAATCCGGCTCACGAAGTTCATGTTCGGTATCCCTGATGTGATGGCCTTTTACAAACACGTTTGTGCTGTCATCCCATCCCATCCTGCCGAGCAGATCGTAGTCAAAATGCTCCATCGCGTCGGCGGGACAGTTGGCGAGGGAATCCGCAAAATCGTTCGCTGCTAGATAGCGTCCGAGGGATTCATAATCGCTCACATCTGGCGTGAGCTCAAAGCCGTCGAGGTTATACAGGAGCCGCACGCAATCCTCCGGCGTTTTGGAGTCCGTGAGCATGGCCGCGCCCTCCAGCTTGACGCGCTCGTACTCCGACAGGCTGCCGAGCATCACGGCGAGGGAATTGAGTTTGTCCAGCGGTTGCGGGCTGGTGATTTGGTGGTTGAGCTCGTCCAGCCGGAATGAGTACGAGTGGGCTATGTAGGGATATTTAACTCTCATACTCATCATTGTTCTGTCAAGGGTTTCGTTGTCGATGGGGAGTTCGATGCCGTTGGCGAGGTTTGCGGGGCCGCCATCGGTGCCAAAGGCTATTTGGCGGATTATGATTTCGGACATGAGGTTTTCATCCTTTCAGATTGATTTGGGGTAAAACGCAAAAAAGCGGAGGCTTTTCAAAAAATGAAAATGCCTCCGCTTTTTGTGTCTGTGCTTATGAAATTGTAAAAATTGTTGAATCAGTCACCTCTGTCTTGCTGTCGGATGTGCTGACTTTTCTCTCTGTTTTTATATGCAACAAGCCCGTAAATTAAATTGCATCCAACTCCATCGTCACAAGTGAAGTATAGAATTTCTTAAGTATGTATATGTCATTTGTCCGGTTCTTAATAGGGAGAGCTTCCCAAACTAAATCCTTATATGGTGTATCGAATCTGCCGCCAAGCCTAGGATCAATAATTGATACAATACCGAAATCTGTGTAATTACGGATAAGGCGCCCTACCCCTTGTTTTAGATGAATAATCATTTCCGGCGCTGAAACATCCATCATTGGATTTTTTGTAAGGCTTCGCTTGTGGTCAATGATAGGATCGGGTACTGGAAAAGGCAATTTGAAAATTATCAAATTTGACAGGCTTTCCCCTTCAATGTTGATCCCTTCCCAAAAAGAGCCCGTACCGAGTAAAACAGAATGTGTGTCATCTCGGAAAGAGGATAACACCTGATCCTGTGAGGCACCAACTGTTTGTGTGTATATCGAATAAGGCAGTTTCTTTGCTTTTAGCAGCTTATTTACTTCGTTAAGATCATATTTGGAAGTAAACAGAATTAGTGCCTTACCATTTGTAATCTCCAACAGCTTACATATTTCTTCAGTACCCTGGATAATAAATTCATCTCGCTCATGTGTAGGATGCGGAAGGTTCTCGCTATAATAAATCATAGCATGCCTATCGTATGGAAACGGTGAAAGCTGTGGGGTCGATATAAAACCTTTATTATCGGTAGGAAAATTCGTGTTTTTGATAAAGTAACCATACTGTTCTTCTTCGGTACCAAATGGCTGATTGGTAATAGTAGCCGAGGTCAATATACATTTATGATCGCCGCTAAAATATAATCTCTCAATAAAATCATTGACATTCTTGGGGCAGGAACATAAGGAAATCTGTTCGGCGCTTCTTCCGTTACGCTCAAGCCAATAGAGGTTACGGTGCTCTGTGTTCCCAAAATCGCTAAATACATCATTTATTTCATCAAGCTCATTAATGGCACGTTTAATGGAAGCACCGATTCTGCTCTCGTCATAGTAAGAAAAGCTGATAGTATCTGATATATCACTGATTAAATCCGATGTCTGCTTTGAAATATCGGGTATTCCATCCCTATCGAAGTAGACATAAAACCGGTCGGAGTCTTGTAGGCGTTTGGGGTCTTTTGATATTTGCTCGTTGATTTGCTTTTCAAGCAGATTATATAAGACGTCCAATTGATCAGACAGCATTTGTATCTGTCCATGCAAGTCAACACCGATATCGCGTATCGCCTTTCTCGCCTCTGAGATTGTATTAATAATATGTTTTCTTCTATATGACGTTGTTAACGCAGAACGCACTTTTTCTTCCAGGTTATGGGCTTCGTCTACTACAATGAACGACACATTATTGGGCAGTAAAGAGGTTTGATGATAGCTCTGAACCTTTTGAAGATGAACTGTCAACAGATCATGATTACACAAAACAATGCCTTTTGTATCGTTCATGCTTTTCCGAAGCTTTAGGAAATAACACTCCCTGTTATGTGGGCATACTTCGGTGCAATCGCGGTAATTGTAATCTTTGACATTGATTTTTTCCCATACCGCCTCGCTCATGTTGACGCCGAAGTCTTTTCTTTCAATACATCCTTGACGGATTTGTTGGTCAATTAAAGAAAGCTCCTTATGCTTGTTCAGATAGCTATCCGCCCGTTTCAAACACAGAAAATGAGTTTGTCCTTTTGCCAAAACTATCTCAATAGAGTGATTAATTTTTTCGGCTATGGATTTGATGTCACCCATCAACTGCTCTTGCAAGGCGATGGTTGAAGTAGAAATGATTATAGGGGATGGGTATACGGATGCTTTGTGCAGGTAAAGCAACGGAACGATATAGGCATAAGACTTGCCAATCCCAACGCCAGCTTCGATTAGGAGATGCTGTTCATCACGGATTGCCTCTGCAATATCGAACGCCATATCTTGCTGCCCAACCCTATCTTCAAACCCATACTCATTGCTTTTGGTTGTAAAGAAATCCATTACATTTTTCATAACAGTATCTTTGCGTTTTTTTCCACCGGAATCCCATAAGTCGTCAAAACTAAAATACAATAACTATACCCCCATAAGCAACACATACCATATATTGTATATTATACACCATTTCAGCATGTGAAGCAATATTTGCTATGAATCATCGGCTAATCTATTTCAAAAAAACAAGGCAGGATTTTATCCTCCCTTGTTTTGCCTGCGCTCATGAAATTGCATGAAAGATAAGTCAGCGCCTCCTTTTTTGCTTTCGGATGCGCTAACTTTTCTCTCTGTGTATGTTTATGCAACAAGCCTGCGGCTATTAACCACAGGCTTGTTTTTGGTGGAGACGATCGGGATCGAACCGACTACCTCTTGAATGCCATTCAAGCGCTCTCCCAGGTGAGCTACGCCCCACTTTTTACAAATTATCCAATGATATTCTTGTTTGGCCATCGATGAAGTGGATAACACTCCATCACACTTTTTGTAATAAATCAGTCATTGCATTTTCTCTGCATTTTTGTTGATTTGCATCCGAAACCGCATAAACAAGCAATAATTGGGGTTATTCTATGTCGCCTATTGTTGCTTATGGCGAACGGTGGTAAATAGGGAGATGGCTTGCCAAGGTGGAGGTAGCGAGTTCGAGCCTCGTAACCCGCTCCAAATTTCCAAAAAACTGATAACAATGCGGTTTTTTGAGTGTAGAAAATCTCTATACACGATTTTTACACGTTTTTTAGAAAAAATTGAACGGCTAACCTTGTAAGTAAAACGGCTACACTATCAACAGTGCAGCCGTTTTGCTTTATTCTGTTGTGAAAAAAAGATTTAAAATACATATTGCAATAAAGGCTATATAGGGGATTTTTAAAGTTTATAAAGTTTTAAAGTTTTTAAAATATCATGCCCGTTTATGCTATGCATCAAGGGGTAAACGCAAACAAAATTTTTTCTATTTAAGAAATGAAAAATTTTTGTTTTTCGCGCTACGCGCCCCTATGACGCGCATATTAGGGCATGAGGTGTGATAGGTAAGTTAGCACAAAGCGCAAAGTGCTAACGCCCATTTCAATAATGGGAAATAGAGCGTAGAAAGGAGGTAGTCCATATGTTGAATCAAGTTATTTTAGTCGGTAGACTAACCAGCAATCCCGAAGTAGAAACTTTAGAGAACGGTAAGAAAGTATCTTCTATAGTTCTTGCTGTCGGTAGAAGCTTCAAAAATTCCGAAGGTGTTTTTGAAACTGATTTCATTAGATGTGTTCTTTGGAATAACATAGCCCAGAATACAACAGACTATTGCAGAAAAGGCGATGTCATTGGCGTCAAGGGTCGCATTCAAGTTGGTAGTTATGAAAAAGATGCTATAGAAGTTATTGCGGAAAAAATAACATTCTTATCATCAAAAGGGGAATAACCCCTTTTATATTAGAGAAAGAATTAAGGAAAAGCGGCTACACTTCGTAATGAAGTATAGCCGCTTTCTCTTTGTTTTAGGAAATACCTATTCACCGTGAATTTGTGTTATTGTGCCGTTTGGGTGTATTATCCTCACATTTAGCCAGCCGCCATACTCATAGATATTGTTGGCGATTTCGATTGCTTTATCAAGAGTTTCAGCCCATTTTGCATCACGGTATTTTCCAAAAATAGTATGTTGAATCGTATACATGATTACTACCGCCTTTCTGCGGGGATTCGCCGCCCCGCTCGGCCTGTTGGTTATGCTCTCGCGGCTTCGTTGATCTTGACTGTGCCTTTACTATTCATCCCGCCGCTTGTGCCGTACATTTCGCGTATCTCGTCAAGGTCGTAATCTTTACGGCTTCGCTTGCGGTAATCCTCGGGCTTTAAGTACCAAGCGATTTTTTTACTGTGCCATTGGAAACGTAACGCCTTTAGCTGCTCTTTATATGGTTTCGTGTTTCCAGTAACCCAAACGAAACAGCCGATAATCTCAATGACAATATCATCCATTTTCATTAGTTCGCTTATTAGGTCTTTGAATTGGTCGGCGGTTTCTGTGGTGGTCTGCTTCGCTGTGTAGGTTTCGCCCTCTTTGGTCTGGTGAATGTCTTTCAACTTCGGAAAAAGCAGATCGTATTCGTTGTTGATGGCTTTCATGGCTTCAAGATCGCCGCCCCGGTCTGGATGGTGTTGCATAGCAAGCTGCCGATATTGTGCCTTTAGTTCCTCTAGTGTTTTCGGTGTGGGATTGAAATACTTGTAATTCATGTGTCACAGCCACCTTTCTTTATATCGCTTAACCCCATAATTTTTATAGGGCGTAAGCGCGTTGCGCCTTGCGCAACTTATATCTGCAACACATCATGCCTGGCTATGCGCGTCAAGGGGCGCGATAGCGCGCTAAACAAAAATTTTTCGTATCCGCAGATAAAAGAAAAAATTTTGTGTGCGTTCACCCCTTGACGGATAAGCATAGACAGGCATGATATTTATGTGACTGCAAAACTTGCATCTGTCACATTTTAAATAAATCTTTACTCCACCTGATTTTTAGACGAAAAAGAGCTTAATTAAGACATGCTTAATCAATCCCTATATATTATCAATATATAATTCTCCTTGATAGGAAGGAGGTAAAAATCTATGTTTAACTACGAAGATGAAATATTTAAAAAACAGTTTGAGGCAGATTATCAAAACTCAAAGAAAACTAATAGCTCTTTTTCGCAGATTATGAAAGAACTGATTAGAGACTACAATATTACGGTTGATAGATTCACAACGAAAACACATCTTAGCACAACGACATACTACAATCTTATAGATGCTAAGAAAAAACCTAATATTGAGACGATTGTTGCAATGGCAGTCGTTTTTAAAATCAGTTTGCGTAATATTGAGAATTTGCTACGTGCGTTCGGGTTAGGTTTTGAGCATACCAACAGGGTACACCACGCATATACCCTGCTTATTGAGCGTCATAGCGGTAAGAGCATTACAGAATGTAACGAAGTATTGGAAAAAATCGGGATACCCAAAGAAGATTGGTTAAAAGACCCGTACAACTATGAAGAATACAGAGCAATGATGCGGCAATAAAGCCACACGATATTACGCAATTTCACGATAATTGTGTATTTTTTTTGGCTTTTCAATCTTTTTAACATCTTTTTTAAACTATCGGTTTAATGAAAAAAGGACGAAAAACGGTTGCTTTTGATTCTCTACCGCTAACAAAGCCTGTAATTACGTGGTTTTGGAAAAGTATACTTAAAACTATCGGTTTTAAAAAAAGGTTTTAAAACATGGCATCATTGAAAGCGGAAAGGGGGAAATTTAAAAAATGAATGCAAGTCAAATCGTAGTGGACGTACCTAAAACTATCGGGACAAAAATATGGCTTCATAGCGTCAGGGAAAATAAAATCTACAAAGATGGCAAGCCGACAGGCGAAACGGACGGCTACAGATACGAAGTGTTTTGTATCGAAAGAAAAATGCTACCGCTATCTGTAAAAATACCGGGCAAACTATTAGTCGCTGAGCCAGAAAACAGTTATATACAAGTAGAGTTCACAGATTTACAATTAACGCCGTATGTGATGAATAATCAAATAGGGTTTACCGCTGCCGCTAAAAGCGTTAGCACAGTAAAAGAACAGTAAAAATTAAAAAAGAGGGGGACGGTTTCTCCCCGCTCATGCGGGGAAAGGAAGGAAGTAAAGAATGAAACAAAAGAATCAAGAAAAAAATAAACAAAGAAATAAACAAAGAAAGCTTAAAATAATAATCATTATGATGTGCATATTATTCACCTGTTTTGTTTGGCTAAATAGAAGCAATTTATTTAACTTACTGGGGCTGGATAACTCGGTGCCGATCATTAGGGCAACAGAAGTGTTATTTTATTCAGGAATAGCAATGGCTTTAATAATGTTTTTAGCAATAACGATTATAACCGTGAATACGCCACGAGAGGTAAAAGGAATGAAAGAAAAGCTGCTTAGTATTGGCTTAAAAAATGAATTAGGGGTAACTCCTGATTTAATCGGCAAATATTTTGATGAGGCAGTTGAAAACGGTATAGTCTACAAGTTTAGAAACAATAATATTTCGATAGCAGACTTTGAAGCGAAAACGCCACGTTTAGAAACTGTGCTTGACGCGCACATCTATAGATACGAATACGACAAAAGTACAAAATACATACTTATCTACAGTATGCCGATGAAATATGTCACACCGAAGATATTTGAGTTTGGTGACGATTATCTAAGCGACACAATTAATATGCTGGTAGTCGGAGCTACAGGCACAGGGAAATCATATTTCCTAAAAATACTGCTTGGTAAAATCGCTTTACATAATCAAGATGCAAGCATAACTATTTGTGACTTCAAGAAAAACAGCTTTTCACAGTTTAAGTATGCCGACAATTTCTATGGCTATACCGATGCTCCAAAGGGCATAAGAAACGTTTATAAGGAGTTTTCTGAACGCTTACGAAATAATGACGAGGAACGCAATAAACAAATCAAAGTCCTCATGATTGATGAATACGGCGCATTACTAAGCTCTTTAGAAAAACGCGAAGCCGAAGAAATAAAGTCTATGATAGCGGAAATGCTTTTTATGGGGCGGTCACTAGGCATCAGGGTCATTATCGGGATTCAAAGAGCCGATGCGGAATTTTTCAAATCAGGTGCAAGAGATCAGTTCAAAGCGATTTTGGCATTAGGTAATATTTCTAAGGAACAAAAGCAGATGTTATTTACCGATTACAAAGATAAAATGACCGATAATAACAGTTTGGGTGAGGGGTATTTGTATATTGACGGACAGGAAAGCTTGCAGCGGATTAAGGTTATGAAAGTTTCGGAGTATGACCAGTATTTAATAAGCGGATATATTTTTACAGCAATGACAAGATAACGAGTTACGGCCGCTTTGTCTTTGCGAGAGCAAAAGACAAAGGCGAGCCGTACCGCCGTTAGGCGGTATATTAACTTGTTTATTATGTTACAATATCACGTTTTTAAATATTTAAATAATTTATGAAGATAGAAAAATTGAAAAACAATCTTAAATCGGGCTTATGCGCTAATAGTCTTGTAACAGTCAAGGAGTGCGGAAATATAACCGAAGTCCGATATATGTTAAGAAGCAATGGCGGTTTAATTTATAAGCTTGATAAAGATTCTTATTGTGATATCCGTACAGGCGAAATAAAAGAATACAAAAGCTCTACCACAAGAATTGAAAACAAAGAAAATGTATCACGTTCTTTAAGGAATTTGCGTGATATTATAAATACGAATATCACCGACAATAAAAAGGTTCTTTGGGTTACGCTCACATATAAAGAGAACATGAGAGATCATGTAAGGCTTTATCATGATTATCGTAAATTCAATCAAAAGCTGAAAAGATACTTGTTAAAAAACAAGCTGCCTAAATATGAATACATAACAACAGCAGAACCACAAGGCCGTGGAGCTTGGCATTTACATGTATTGTATATTTTTCCGAGCAAAGCACCGTTTATCAAAAATAGAACATTAGCGGAGTTATGGGGGAATGGTTTCGTGTCTGTTACTTCATTAAAAGGTATAGATAACGTAGGCGTATATTTAACGTCTTATTTATCGAATTTTGATATATCAGATGAATTAACCGACAGTAACAGGCATAATAAAGCAATTGTTAAGGGTGCAAGAATAAAATTGTATCCTACTGGCTTTCGGATTTATCGCTGTAGCAAAGGCATTAAAAAGCCTAATGTATATGAAGTTACCGAGGGAGAGGCTATGCGGTCAGTCAAGGGTGCCGTTTTAACCTATGAAAAAACGATACAGCTTTCATATAATGGTGGCAGGGTGATAAATCGTATCAATTATAGGCACTTTAACAAAAAATCAAATCAGAAAAAGGGGGAGAAAAGATTATAAATATACCACAGATAATAAGTATTGATAATACTTTGAAAATCTATTATGAAAACGCAGAGATAGGCAACAAAGAAATTAGATGTTTATTTGGCAACCGTTCTTCTGCAACTATATCACGCCTAAAGAAAATAGCAAAAAGCGAAATGATAAAAAGAGATATCCCGACATTTTGTACTAACAAGGTAAATACAATTGTGGCATTTGATGTTTGGGGACTTGATATCACGGATTTAGAAAGGCGTATAAAAAAGATCAAAGAATTAAATTTATAATATTTCGGCATATTTCCTTGCACAAATAAGATTATTTATTATATAATTGATGTGCAAGGTTAAGCCGTAAAAGGAGGTTAGCCATGCCGATATACAAAGCAAGCGGCAAAAAATACGGCTTGCAAAAATACAACGTAAGAGTAAATTATGTTAATGATTACGGAAAGAAAACGTCACTAACAAGAGTAGCTTGGGGTAGTGAACAGGCTAAAGACTTGGAAATGCAACTTTATAAGAATATTAAAAACAAAGAAATTGCAACTAATAAAAAAATGACGGTGAAACAGCTTTTTGATGAATTTATATCAGCTAAAGAAATAGATGTCAGAAAAACTACTTTAGTTAAGACTACAAATGATTTCAAAAATTATGTATTTCCTGCATTTGAAAATATATTGATTGACCATATTACGGTTAAAATGCTTGAAGATTGGAAAAAAGAATTAAAGGGTAAGAATCTAGCAATCAGCACAATCAAGAACGCATTCATGAACTTCAAGGCATTACTCAACTATGCGATTATACATGATTATTTGCAGAAGAATCCATTTGATAAAATAAGAAACTTTAAAGATACGAGTATAAAAAAAGAAATGAAGTTTTACACAGCCGACGAGTTTAAAAAGTTCATTGATACTGCCAGAAAGAGCGCGGAAGAACAAGAGAAACAAAATAGGGATTTATCAGAGTGGAACTATTATGTTTTCTTCGCTATAGCATTTTATACAGGGGCTAGGAGGGGCGAAATACACGCTTTGAAATGGTCTGATATAAAAGGAACTAGGGTAGATATAAGACGCAGTTTAAATATAAGATTCGATATTGAAACAACGACAAAAACAGGTATTGACAGAATTATTCAAATGCCTAAACCGCTAATAAACATTTTAAATGAGCATAAAGAACGACTGCAACGATTTAATAATTTTAACGATGATTTCAGAATATGTGGTGTCGTAACTAACACTACAATGCAACGTAAAAATAAGCAGTATTCCACCGGTGCAGGATTAAAGACAATAAGAATTCATGACTTTAGACATTCTCATGCTTCACTACTTGCGAACTCCAATATAAACATTATGGAGATTGCCAGACGTTTGGGACATTCGGAAATTGAAATGACATGGAATACATACAGTCATTTATATCCACAGACAGAGGATAAAGCACTCGAAATTCTCAATGCTGTAATCTAAAACCGTACACGCCACGTACACGCTTTTACTAAAAAAATGAATAATAAGCAAAAATATAAAATATATCAAATAGAATGGAAAGCACGGTAGAATAAGGGATTGAGAGCTGTTTTTAAAAGATTATAAACATTAAAAAAACACTATTATAATCGTCCCTTTACTCGCACCAAATTTAAAAATCTCCCTCATTTAAAGGGTTTAAACGATACATATAATTTTTATACACGCCACGTACACGCTCTACAAAAAATAGGCTTAACCTTGAAATAAAAAATCTCTCAAACATATTTTTGAGAGATTTTTTATTTCTTTTCAATTATTGCCACTCACCGTTATAAAAATAATAGTTCCCGTCTGATTGCTTTTTAAAAGTAAATTTATAAGTATCAACTTCGCCTTTATCCATCATAGTTTGAATTTCATTTTCCGATTCAATGATTTTATCATATCCACTATTTTTGCCATTATTCCAATCAAAGTCAAATGAATCTATTCTGTCATATAAATAAACCTGTTCATCATTTGGATTATTAAAATATGGTTGTACGTAATAATATATATGAATCTCATCGTCAACTTGATTAGCGTTATATAATCTGATTTCATATTGCGGCTTAACATCAAGCCCGCCACATCGACCATCGATAAAATATTCTTTTTTTATTTCGTCATAAGTGCTTAAACTTAAACATGCCCACTCTTTAATTTTCCCATCAGTATATTCGGTATCTGGCCCAAACATCTTAATGAAATTATCTTTCAGTTCTTCAGCTAAAACGAAATATGTATTATCGCCATTATCTCGATGAATATCCATAGCCGCCGATTCCATCATTAATGCTCTTCCAAGTGTTTTTAAGTCAGTATCAATCCAATTCCATTCTCCATTCCCAGCATAGCCATAGCTATTTGCTTTTGGATAAACCAAATTTCTAACTAATGAACTATTTATATCTAAGTCTATTGGCTGAATATTATTATCATCATTTTCTTGTTCTTCTGTCGGATTATTTTTTTTAGGATTTTTTGTTTCATTATTGCTATTATCCGAAAATTTAATATAAGATACTAAAACTGTTAAACTTAGAATCAATAATAATCCTATTACAATCAGTGTTTTCTTTTTATTTTTCATATTTCACAGCCTTTCTAGGTTTCGTTTTATAATTTTGCCTTAAATAAACTTCGTCTATTTCATCTTGCCTTATTCCTAAATAATGTTTTGTTACTTTTTCTGATGAATGATTATATATTTCAGAAATTAAGGGAAGAGGCACCCCTACTTTCCATGAATGATAGCCAATAATCTTACGCATTGAATGACAGGAGATATTTCCTTGAATATTTAATTCATCTACTGCATTGCGAATAATTCTATAGGCTTGAATACGACTTATAGGATTAGCTTTTTTTCTACTTGGAAACAACCATGTTTCAGCTATGCTGTTGGGAATTGTAGAACGATATAGTGTTAAGGCTTCTATAACATTTTTATTTAAAGCTATCTTTCTTATTTTTTTCGTTTTTTGTTCCCTTATGTATAAGTGATTGTGAAAACTATTTAAGCTAAAGTTATAGACATCATCCCATTTTAGATTTAATAGATCGCTTATCCGTAATGCTGTATATATCCCAACAGTAAATAAAACATAGTTTCTAATTTGTCCCCTACCGATGTAATAAACCTGTATTTGCTCGATTTCCTTTATATCTCTGATTGGTTCACTTTTAGCCATTTTATAATTACTCCTTTGTTCGTCATTCTGCATGGGTAAGCTAATTTAAACCCAAATGCAAACTGAAAACAAAGGAAAATTATTCAAAATATAGCTATTAAAATGTTTGAATGTAACAATTTTATCTATATGTTAATAATAATACTGTGCAAAACGCCATTTGTCAAGGGAGATTCTGGACACTCATGAGGGAACATGTTAAACTTTGCTTACTTGAATATCGTTTAGACAAGGCAAAAACGGCTTTATTAGATGTAACAAAAAGATAACAATGTTACATTCGCATTGAGGCAAGCTTATATAGGCCATTTTACATGGTCTTTTTTGTGAACCTCAATCAATCCCCTGCAAATAATGAGGAGGTTATGAAAATGGTAAGAAAAAGGAATTGTTTTATCAGGGTGGTATCTTTGGCGTTGATATTGGCAATAACCGTGTGTTCCTTTCAATCATTGCAGACATTTGCGGATACTGGAAATGGCAATCTGAATTTAGGCGTCTCATATACCATAGCTTCTATAAAAGAAAATAAATTGCAGCCGCTTAATGAAACTTTGGATTTAGACGCGCTGGAAATTGCTGACTGCATTTTCCTTGAACTTGGAATAGACGATTTTGTTTGGGAAGATGAAACACCTACTGAATTATCAAAGGATATTCTGGATTCTAATTATATCGCCATAGGCTATACGCTTGATAAAGGCGCAGAACTTTTTAGCAGCATTGATTTTTATGAGCCGGATAATGTAGATCATATTCGCTTGGATTTTAACGCTCCTGTGGATGGGGAAACAAATGAGTTTGAGTATACGACTTATTTAGTACAAAATGACGTTATTACCGAAAAGACAAGGACAACGCTAAAAGGCCAAGTCATAAAGAATAGCCTGTTGATGATGAGTACCCTGACAATTAGCACGCAAGATAATATAATTTCAGCGGGCGGTAATCATTCTATGGCCATTGATCAGGATGGCAGCCTTTGGGCGTGGGGAAATAACAATAATGGTTTATTAGGTGACGGAACATCAAAAGCTTATAGCTTAATCCCTGTCAAGATTTTAGATAATACTGTATTTGTAAGCGCTGGTTCTAACCACACTATGGCCATTAAACAGGATAGTAGTCTTTGGGCGTGGGGACATAATTTTAACGGTCAATTGGGTGACGGAACAACGACGAGCAGGTCAAGCCCCGTCAAAGTTTTGGATAGTATCTCATTTGTAAGTTCCGGTAATAGTCACACTATGGCTGTCAAGCAAGACGGTAGCCTTTGGGCGTGGGGGGATAATTATTATGGCGAATTGGGAGACGGAACAACAACAGACAGATTAAGCCCTGTCAAGGTTTTAGATGATGTTGTGTCTGTAAGTGTTGGTACTGGTCATACTATGGCCATCAAACAAGACGGTAGTCTTTGGGCGTGGGGTTATGGTAATTGGGGTATATTAGGCGATGGAACAACAACAAACAGATCAAGCCCTGTCAAGGTTTTAGATGATGTTGTGTCTGTAAGTGCCGGTTATAGTCACACTATGGCCATCAAACAGGACAATAGCCTTTGGGCGTGGGGGTCTAATGGGTCTGGCGAATTGGGAGACGGAACAACAACAAACAGATTAAGCCCTGTCAAGGTTTTAGATGATGTTGTGTCTGTAAGTGCCGGTGGTGGTCACACTATGGCCATCAAACAAGACGGTAGCCTTTGGGCGTGGGGAACTAATCCCTGTGGCGCATTAGGCGATGGAACAACAACGAACCAATTAAGCCCCGTCAAGGTTTTATTGGATGATGTTGTGTCTGTAAGTGCCGGTCATATGCATACCATGGCTATCAAGCAAGACGGCAGCCTTTGGGCGTGGGGTTCTAATCAAGTTGGTGAATTAGGAGACGGTACAACAACTGATAGATACAGCCCTGTTGAGGTGGATTTGAGTGGTTCAGGCAGCGGGACAGCACCGACTATCACAACGACATCACTTCTGGGCGGCACAGTTGGAACGCCTTACAGCGCAACGCTCACAGCTACCGGAGACACGCCTATTACATGGAGCATCGCAAGCGGGAGCCTGCCAGCGGGTTTAAATCTTTTGGACAACTCCATCACAGGTACGCCTACAACGGCGGGAACATTTAACTTTACAGTAAAAGCCGAAAACGCCACAGGCAGCGCGACAAAAGCGTTGAGCATTGTTGTTACATCTAGTGACGGAGCTTCAACGTATAATGAATTAATACAAAAATTCCCAAATGGAAGATATTGGAACAAAAGAGACGTTCTAGATTCACAGCTCCAAGATACTTGGTACAGGGACACTAGTAGAGGATGGGATGGGCCTGTAAAAACCAATCAAAATAGCACTACTGACAAAAAATGTATTCATACGGGGAACTATGGTCAAATAACATGCAATTTTTTTGTTCCAACAGGAGCAACGAATGCGGTTTCGTTACAATGTATGGGTTTTGTGGATAAACTTACATATGAACTTCACCACGTATATGCTAGTGGTGACACCAGCAACTACCTAAAGTCACCTAACGATACTGATTGGGAAAAATTAAAACCCGGCGATGTTATTCGTGCCAGAGGTCATTCATATTTTGTGTTAGGAACCAAAGGAACTGGAAAAGAACAACTGATTTGGTTTGCAGATGCCAATAGAACAAACGCGCCTTGCATAATACATTGGGATAATACAATAACAAGAGAAAATTTATATGATTTATATAAATCTAAATTTGAATATATCTGGAAAGCGCCTAGTTCGCTAAGTGGAATTCCCAATACTAATATAGCCAAATTTACACAAATCAAATGCCCAGTGGATGTGGAAGTATATGATGATTTTGGAACACTAGTTGGTAGAGTTACAAATAATCAAGTAGATTATAATATAGAACCAGAGGATGGACCAGTTGCTATATACGTTGATGGAGATGTTAAAAATGTCGTAATATCATCAGCCCTCAACAATTATACTTTTAAGCTACTAGGTACAGATAATGGGACGATGAGTTTTGTTGTTTCGGATATTGACTTATCAACTTTTAATGAAACTGGATATTCAAAAGAATTTGTAAATGTTACGCTCTATGCTGGCAAGGAAATGACTACTACTTTTTCTTCCGACACGGATAATCCGGATATAAAGCTTTATGTAACAGAAAACGACAACCCTATTGCTGAAATAGCTACAGATGGAACAGAAACGCCAATCGGTAGCGATATGGCGACCTACACCGTAACAGCAACAGCGGGAGTAGGCGGCTCTGTTACCGGCGGAGGAGTTTTTAACGAAAATGCCGCAGTCACTCTTGTAGCAACTCCTAATTCGGGTTATGCTTTTAATGGGTGGTATGAGAATGGCACACAGATAGTCGGAGCCGCAGCGGCTTACAGCTTTACAGCTACCGCCAATCGTACATTAGAAGCCCGATTTATCTTATCTGACAATGGAAGTAATAATAGTAGCAACAGCAGTTCAGGAGGCAGTTCCAGTAATAGCACAAGCACATCCTCAATAACTCCAGCCGATCCGCTGGCAAATCTTTTAACAAGAATCAAAGCCGCAGTAGAAAAAGCGGTAAAGGAAACTCCGACAGGCCAGCCGATAAAGGCAACTGTGCAGGTGAAAAACGCGACAAAGATCACGCTGGCAATGCTCAAACAAGCCGCAGATACAGCTAAAAAAACCGGCGGCAGCGTAACCTTGTATTTCGACACCATGAGCGCAGACGGAAAAACAGTGATTTCTCGCATTATTGTTAAGCCCGAACTTGCCACAAGTGATATTAGCGTATCAATGAACGAGACTAGAGCTAAAAATATAAAATCATTTTTTGAAAAATATTTTACAAACAAAATTGCCATTCTTTCATTTGACCAGCAAGACAGCTTTGGGATGCCGGTTGAAATCGCCGCAAAGACAGACCTTACTGGAATGGATAGCAAAAATCTATGTTTCTACAGCTACGACAATAAGGCTAACACCTATCGGCGCATTGAGAAGCCTGTGTATTGGATCGATAAAAACGGGTATCTGCATTTCCAGACTGATGTAGCCGGGACTATTATAATCAGTGACGGCGTATTAGTGAAAAAATAGTTTCCTAGCCCCTAAAAAGCCTATCATCATTAGACGGTGATAGGCTTTTTCTCTTTTATCCAAGGTATCACCTCGAAAAAACCGCATAACTAAAACAAATATAAATGATTGTAATATCGGGGTTTCACCTCAAATGATGCGAAACCCCGATATTACAACATGGTACATTTTATAAAGTTTGTTTTAATTATGCTATTTATGATAACTGGAATTAGAATAGCTAAGAGATAGATAATAAATAATATAATATATAAGTATATTAATTAAGTATATATTATATGGAAAGGGAATCGGTTCCGCCCCTTTCCAGCATCTTCGCCAAAAGGGGGCAAGTCCCCCTTTTTAAAACCCTTGCTCGGTTTCCTGCGAAACTGTCGCAAACAAGGGTCACCCCCTTGTTATCCCCGCTTCGCCTAACGGCTTCGGAGGTAAAAATAATATGGGCGTAAGCTTTACTAGACCACTGAAATAATGTACAATCAAAATATGAATGAGTATCCGAAGAATCTAGCTGATTTTGAAAAACAGTTCGGGACAGAAGAACAATGCCGTGAATATGTTTCCAAGTTGAAGTGGCCGAATGGATATGCTTGTCCCAAATGCAGATACAAAAAATATTGGCTGACAGAGGGAAAGGAATACAAGTGCCAAAACTGCGGACACAAAACCACAGTAACCACCGAAACATCATTTCACGGCTCACACTTGCCCTTAACCTTGTGGTTTAGGGCTATATGGTTTTTAACATCGCCAATGCATAACATAAGTGTTTCGGAATTACAGAAAATACTTGAGTTGGGGAGCTACCATACAGCAAAAAAGATGTACGATTCAATCAATGATATTAAAAATAACTTATATAAAAAGAAACTACACGGAAATGTTTTAGTACATGAAACATCTATTATGTTGAAATATCCATTCCCGATTATATTTGCCATTGAATGGACAGAAAGCTATTTGGGCAGGATGCGAATTGGTCTTTCGGGGCCAGTAAGTTATTACTATCTTTTTATTCAAAAAAATATTGAAAAAGGTAGTGTCATACATACTTACGGCGGCAAAATTCGTGATGAGCTTGTACAAAGGGGATATTCGCATGTGCATTTAGAATGGGAAAATGACGAAATAGCCTATCCATTAGTCTGTTCTCACTTACTAATGTTAGATAAGATGATTCATAATGAGATATTACCAAAATGGAGAGGTAAATTAGTAAAGGAGGACGCTACTGTATCTTTAGACTACATTGCCGAGATAACGAAGCAAATAAACCATAATTTTTCTTTCTCCAACGGGCGTATGTTTGATATGGTGCTTAGAAGAATGGTCGAAGTGGCCTTATTTAATGATTTCCTAGATTACGCCAAAAAGGTAATAGATTCTGATGACAAATTCTTTTCCAATAACGAAGCCTTGTTGAAAAAATTGTATTTTGAGGAAACCTAATAAAATCAAGTCCACTAAAGTGCATAACGAAAGCAATATATTATTAAAGACTTAAAAAATTCACAATTCATATTTATTTGAAAACCTTTATTATGTGATTAAAGGTTTTCATTTTTTATTGCAAATATTTCAAAACTTTGGGGGTGATTGTGATGTTTCAGCTTGTAAAGCGGGATTATACGATTTTAAAAGAGGTTTACCGTTGGCGTGTTTGCCTGGGGCGGCATATCCAAGAGCTTACGGGATTTGCGAGCCGAAATGCTTGCGAACAGCGATTAAGAAAGCTTATAGAAATGGGCTACTTGGAAAGGAAATACATTTTATATGGCGTACCCGGCCTATACTCCTTGACCCATAAAGGCAAAGTCCTTATCAATGTATCGCGCAAAGCCGAAAAAATAAGGCTAGAACAGGTGTCACACGATATAACCGTATTAGATACTGCTATTTTTTTCATGCAATCTATGGAGCTTACAATCGAGCAGATAAAGACTGAAAAAGAATTGCAAATGCGAGAGGGTTTCGGCAACCGTAAACATCGACCGGATTTTGTTATTGAAAATAACGGCAAAACCATATGTGTTGAAGTAGAGTTATCCCCAAAGAGCAAAAGCCGTACCGAACAGATACTAAAGGATAATTATATGCAATATGATTCTCAAATTTGGATAGTGCCTAATAAAAAACATAAAGTTGCTACTTTGTTAAATGAATATATCAACCATTTTCCCAACATGAAGATCATAGAGCTAAAAAAAATCAAGTTAGCAGAAATATAAACTTTAAAAAAGAATAACTAAATTTCGATTAAAGAAAGTTTAGTTATTCTCAGTACAATTAACTTCCCTCAAATATAATTCAAATATTTAAGAGATTGTACTAATTGTAACATAGTATATTCTGAAATTCAAATAAAGTGGGAGGAATTTAGTTATGATTTTATTAGCAGTTTTTACATGTCTGATTCTATATGGAATTTATGAACTTATAAGCAAATTAATAAATCTAAAGAACCTAAAGAACGAGACAGCAGCTATTAAAACTTACGAAAACGATTATGAAAACGATTTTAAAAATTATCAAAAAAAGATTTTAATAGGTAATGATGGCAATAGAGAAATTTTCCTGCCAATAGATACAAGTCATGTTTTTGTTTGTGGCACAACAGGAAGTGGTAAGACTGTGGCTCTATCTAATTTCATTAACGCAAGTGTTAAAAACAATTTACCTATGCTTATTATTGATGGGAAGGGCGACATTGGCAATAACTCCTTACGAGAGATAACGAAAAAACTAAAAGGCAATGGAAAAGTATATATTATAGACCTAAATAATCCTGAAAACAGCGATAAATATAATCCTTTTAAAAACACTTCGCCAACAGTTATTAAGGATATGCTGATAAATCTAACGGATTGGAGCGAAGAACATTACAAACTAAATGCCGAACGGTATTTACAACGGCTTATACACTTAATGTTTTTAGCGGATATTCCGTTGTCATTTCAGAATATTGTAAATCATATTCCCGTCAAAAGTTTTTTAGACATTAGTGCAAGCCTGGTAAAAAATGAAGTCATTGGAAAAGAAGATCATTTAGTAAATACCAATATTGCAGACGAAAGCGGAAAAGTCACGCAAGGTTCGGCGGCCAGATTTAGTACGCTGATTGAAAGTGAGCTAGGCAGTATTTTTGATATCTCTGGTAAAAACAATGATGAAAACAATGGTATAGATATTTATACAGCATTAAAAGAGGGGGCGAGTATCTTATTTATCTTAAATCCGCTTACTTATCCAGAACTTAGCCCATTGATAGGAAACTTAATCATCATTGACAGCAAAAAGGCTATTTCAAATATTTATAACAATAACTTGGGTAGGATATTCTTTATTATGGACGAAATCAATGTTTATGCCTCCAAATCGCTTTTAGACTTGATAAACAAATCAAGGAGCGCAGACATTACCTGTATACTAGCTACGCAAAGTCTTAGCGATCTTGATGCGAGTACCAGCGCAGGGGAATATTTTAAAGAACAAATTATAGAAAACTGTAATAACTACATTGTACTAAGACAAAACAGCGCGACTAATGCTGAACAATGGGCTAATATTATCGGAACACGTTCTACAGTTGAAGTAACATATCAATTACAGGCAAGGGATGGCTCAAATGGTACAGGTAGTGCTAGGATTGTTCGTGAATATCTTTTCCACCCTGACGAGATTAAAAACTTAGCGAGAGGAAAAGCGGTTTTAGTAAGCAAAGTTGATGGAAATAAAAGCGATATCCATATCCACAAACCTTTTTAATCTTTTAACTTTTTTAACCATTTCTGCAAAACATAAAAAATGAGGGGGCATAACAACGATGTCGAATTTTAGTAACAGGAATAAGTTTTTCGTTTTAATAATCATTTTCCTTTATCTTACAATGGATATATCTCTTTTAAGCATTAGGTTTTATCCTCGTATTGATATACATTTTAGCCTGCCGCATCTTGTGGGCATTCAAAAGATTACTTCATTTTATCATGCTTATGTTACCGGATTACTATATAAAATTGGTTTCGTTATTTTAGCGTTATCGCCTATTGGAGAATGGCTGTATAAGCTTATTTATGATTACAGAAAGATTATGACTAATGAAGAAAAGGCGCGACTGATACCGCTATTTAACGAAGTCAAAAGCTCATATATTAAGAAGTACAAAAAAGGTGGGCACGCTTTAAGGCTTCATATAGACAACAGTATCTTGATAAATGCCTATGCTGTAGGGAGAAAAACAATAGTCATTACAAGAGGGGCTATGTATGCTTTATCAGATGATGAAATCAAAGGTTTACTGGCTCATGAGATCGGGCATATCCATAATGGCGATACGATAGTTCCAATTCTTTTATTTATTGGTAATGTTTACGCCTTTATATATTTGATTATAACAAAGGTAATTGAGGTAGTTGTAAACGCTATTATGTACTTGTTAGGAATTGAGAAAAACAACATAGTAAGTACAATCATAAAGTCTATGGTTAAAGCTGTATATTTTGTTCTTACATTTCTTATTCAATGCTTATTCATGTGGCATAGGCGAGGTAATGAAAAAGAAGCAGATTTATTTGCCTTAAAGCTCGGATATGGTAAAGGGCTATTATCGGCCTTATACACAATAAGCAGACTTGATGTAACGACTAAAAGCTCACCGATTATTGAACGAATGAGATCAACGCACCCAAATATCTTCATTAGAATTGCGAAGCTTGAAGTATCGGATAATAGTCAAAGGAGGATATAGCTATGTATATACCACCGATTACAAGTATTGATAATGCTTTGAAAATCTACTATGCAAATGCAGAAATCGGCAACAAAGAGATAAGATACTTATTTGGCAACCGTTCTTCTGGTACAATTTCACGCTTAAAGAAGATAGCTAAAGATGAGATGAATAAAAGGGACATATTCTCGTATGGTTCAAATAAGGTCAATACGGTGGTTGCGTTTGACATTTGGGGCATAGATGTAAAAGATTTAGAAAAGCGAATGAAGAAGATAAAAGAGCTTAATTTATAGCCGGTATTTTTAATCTTATTCAGCGGCAAACCTTGTATTTATGGGCTTTTTCTGATATAATTATAGTACAAGGTTAGCCGCCTTTTGGGGGTTTAACAATTGCCAGTATATAAAGTTGATGGCGTAAAAAAAGACGGCTTGCAAAAATACAACGTTCGTGTGAATTATATTTCCGATGGTGGAGTACCCAAACAATTAACCCGCACTGCTTACGGTCTTGAAGCTGCAAAGGATTTGGAAAGACGGTTGACTGACGAGCAAAAGAAAACAGGTGAAGCCCCTGCCAAGAAAATAACGGTGCAGCAGTTGTTTGAAGAATACTTAAACGTTAAACAGTATGAAGTCAAGGAAACAACCGTTGACAAGTACAAGCAAAATTTTGAGTATTATATCCTGCCGACATTCAAAGAGATTCGTATTGACAGGCTTAATGCTAAGATGCTTCAAGATTGGAAGTTATCAATGGAGCAAAAAGGTTTGTCCTTAAATACCAAAAAACACGCTTATGGGGATTTCCGCGCTATGCTCAATTATGCTGTTAGAATGGAGTATATCCCCAAAAATCCGATAACAAAAATCGGCACTTTTAAGGATAAACTAACAATCAAAAAGGATATGGATTTTTACACGGCACAGGAGTTCCAGCAATTCATCAGCGCGGCGAAAAAGGTTGCGAAAAAAAAGGAAACAAAGGACAAGGATTTGTCGGAATGGGATTTTTTCGTATTCTTCAATATTGCGTTCTATACGGGGCTTAGAAAGGGCGAGATTCACGCTTTGAAATGGAGCGATATAAACGGGTCTTATTTGTCCGTAAAGCGCAGTATAACGCAAAGGCTTAGGGGTGTGGGTGATGTAGAAGCACCGCCGAAAAACCAATCGTCAATACGGACGCTGCAAATGCCGTTACCGCTCATAAAGGCTTTAAACGAACACAAAAAGCGGCAGGAGAAACTAAAAAACTTTAGTGACGATTTCAGAATATGCGGCGGTGGACGGTGCTTACGGGATGCCACGGTTCAACGAAGAAATGAATTGTACTCTGCATTATCAGAGATAAAAACCATCAGAATCCATGACTACCGACATTCCCATGTTTCCGTTCTTGCAAATGAGGGTATCAACATTCAAGAGGTGGCGCGGCGGCTCGGACACTCCCGAATAGAAATGACTTGGAATACATACAGCCATTTGTATCCGCGAGAAGAAGAAAGAGCGGTTGATATTCTCAATTCCATAGTCTAAAACCTTACACGTTTTCTACACGTTTTCGCAAAATTCCGTAAAAATGCGGGCAAAATAAAACACAGCAAAACACCCGAAAAACAGCATTAAATAAAGGTTTATGGCACATGATTAAATAATTGAAAAAGGTGGGAAAAGGGGATATAAGAATCCTCGTAACCCGCTCCACACAAGGATAATCCGAACTTTTTTCCGGTAGGAGAAGGGTTCGGATTTGTGCTTTTTATTGGGGAAATGGAGAAAGGGTAGTGATTGCTTGCCCTTTTTGTTTTAAGGAGTTATAATGCTTATTGATTGTTAAATGCCGAAAAAGCAAAAAGCAGAAGCAAAGGGGTCAGTTTATCTTTGATTCAAGGAAAAGTATGAATAAACGCTACTTTGTCAAAAAACGCTGCTATTAGACCTACTCGGTACACCGTTAACTATCTGTCTCGTACTGGCCGTAAGCCTATGGATTATGGCTGCCGTTGTGTCCGTTTCTGAATTGGTGTCATATATCATTGCGGCAGCAATAATTTTAGCCGGCCTAATTTTTCTTCGGGCTAAGCTGCGATTCATTTCATGCTATAATGGGTTATACCGTAAATGATGTTCAGTCATTTTGCAGAAAAGAGGGAAATGCTGTGGACTGGTTCGTAACATGCTTCTGTGATAAAGACAGATATTTGCGTGATGTAATCTGTTCGGATAAGGCAAATTCCTTACCGATCTATATACACCTCTGCAAATGTATCAACATGGATATCAGCGCTATCACCGACATCAAGATGCATGGAACAGAGTTATTTATGTTTGAAGGCGGAATGTTTGAAGCAATCACTATTGATAATCAAATGGGTCAGGGATATATTGTATTTATAAATGACACATCTACTAAAGCGCAAATTTTCGAGAGTATCCTCAATCAATTAGACTTGGGGTTGGAGGTTTTTGACAGTCGCGGGCATCTTATGTTTTTGAATAATACCTGTAAGAAAATCGAATCCTTAATTAAAGAAAACGTTATCGGAAAACACCTTCAGGATATCTATGAGGTGGATCAGGATTACAGTACGATGCTGACGACCATCCAACACAAAAAACCAGTGAAAAACAGGTGCGATAATTTTGCAAACCGCTTTGGAGACGCCGTTACCTCTATCAACAGTGGATACCCCTTGTATGTTGAGGATCTTTTTTATGGCGCTTTCGGGGTCGTTCTGGATATGGAGACTCTAACCACATATACGGAAAAACAGGCCATATTACAGCGTTATCTGAATCAAACCAAGGGCAAGCCTGTCAAAAATCACCAGATGAAAGGGTACTATACCTTTGAGCATATCATCGGCGAATCGGCTAAAATACGGGAAGCGGTAAATATCGCGCAAAAGGTGGCGGCAAGCGATTTTTCCGTTTTATTGCTAGGGGAAACCGGCACAGGAAAGGAGATGTTTGCCCAGAGTCTCCATTCTGCCAGCACGCGTGATCAAAAGCCCTTTATTGCAATCAATTGCGCCGCTATCCCATCCAGCATATTGGAAAGCTCCCTGTTTGGTACTATAAAGGGTTCCTTTACCGGCAGCGGAAACCAACGGGGATTGTTGGATGAAGCAAACGGTGGCACGCTGTTTCTGGACGAAATTAACTCCATGGATATACAGGTGCAATCAAAGCTGCTCCGGGTTCTACAGGAAAAAAATTTCAGACGGGTTGGCGGGCTAAAGGATATTGCGTGTGATTTTCGTGTGATTGCCGCGATGAACGAGCCGCCAGCCGCCGCCCTGGAAGGTAATCGGTTGAGAGTAGATTTATATTATCGCCTAAATACCATCAGTATTGAGGTTCCGCCCTTGCGCGCGCGTACCGAGGATATTCCCGTTCTGGTGAAGTATTATATCCATAAACTGTCGCATACGGGAGGCAAATTTATAAGCGGCGTCACGGATGAAGCTATGGCGCTGTTAATGGAATACGATTGGCCGGGAAATGTTAGGGAATTATTTCATGCACTGGAATATGCCTTTGCATTGGTGGATTCCGACAATATTGATATTACCTGTTTTCCTAAACGGTTGTTGCTGCACAAGGATACTGGTGAAAATAGGCGCCAAAATTTCTTGCGCTATGATATTCGTGAGCAGATGCAGGATTATGAGAAAAGGCTCATTGAGGAGGCGCTTTCGGCAAGCGAATACAACATCAGCAGGGCCGCGAAGTCGCTAAATCTAAGCCGCCAAAGCTTGCAGCACCGGATGAAAAAATGCGGCGTCAAGAGCGATCAGGCTGCAAAAAAGTAATTGCATCGCCAATAATATTTGCAGGTGCAAGCTTTTATTGCTTATCACAAGCCTCGTAAGGTGATTTCATAAGATAAAGTTTACATCCATTGTCTGTGTCAGCACGAGGTCACAAAGCAAAATATGCGATAATAAAAGCGTTTTAAGGGATAACCCTTTGACGCTTTTTATTTTTGGCACAATAATTGCTCTGTTATATAAGCACACATGTGTATTATACGAACAAAAACAACGATTAATCCAGAGAGGTGTGAAATCAGATGACTACAATGCTCGTGGTTCTGGTAATTTACTTTATCCTGATGATCGGCGTCGGCATTTGGGCGAACAAGTTTAATGAGAATATGACGGATTTCTTACTTGCGGGGCGCAGGCTTGGACTCGGACTCGCGTCATTTACCCTTGCGGCAACCTATTTCGGCGGCGGATTTGTTATTGGCATCGGTGAAATGGCCTATGAAAAAGGTCTTGTCGCTTGGTGGAATGGCCTTGCAGGCGGTATCGGTCTGATTCTTGTCGGGCTCATGGCCAAACAAATGCGGGATTTGGCTCTTTATACCGTCCCCGACTATTTGGCGAAACGCTATGACAGCACAACCATTCGGGCAGTAAGCTCCATTTTGTCAATGGTTGCACTGGTAGGTATATTGGCCGGGCAGGTATCGGCGGCGAGAAACGTATTTGCGATTCTGGGTGTCAATCCGATGCTCGGCGGCATTATTGCGGCCGTTATCTTCGTTATTTACACGGCAATCGGCGGACTGTGGGCCGCAACAGTCACGGACTTTTTACAGATCAGCATCGCGGCAGCCGGCTGTATTATCGCTGTCGCCGTTGTATTTGTCAGCAACGGAGGCTGGGGTAATATCCAGTCACTGATTGCCGCAACCGGCCCGGCGGATACCTATTTTAATTTTATGGGCGGAGACGGAATGACCTTTATTTTGTGGCTCACCTTGCCGCTGATTCTATACACCTTTATCGGCCAGGATGTATACCAACGGATTTTCGCCTCGAAGGATGGAAAAACCGCTCGCAACTCCTGCTTTGTGGCTGGCATCATGATCTGCATCATCACGGTTTTTCCTGCTCTGATGGGTATGAGTGCCCGTGGGCTATTCCCTAATTTAGAAAGCGCCGGACAGGCAGTTCCTGTACTGATTTCCCAGGCGCTGCCTCCACTGATTGCCGGAATTGTGCTTGCCGCGATTATGGCGGCGATTATGTCCACGGCTTCCTCCATCCTGACAGCGGCCACCTCGCATGTCATCAATGACGTTTACATTGAGCTGATTCATAAGGGCGAACATCAGGATGAGGCTAAGATGCTGAAAATGTCGCGCATTTGGACCTTGGTCATAGGCGCTCTGGCAATTGTATTCTCCACTTTGATTCCACAGATCGTCACCTTGTTGCTCATGAGTTATACGCTCTACACCAGCGGCGTATTTATCCCTGTTGTAGGAGGCTTTATCTGGAAAGGCGCAACCAGACAAGGAGCACTGGCAGCTCTGGTTGTGGGAACGATTATTGCAGTCGCCAGTATTGCCGGCGTATCCTTCTTTGGTATCCCCACAGAAATATTCTCCGGAATGGTCTGTTTGGTTATTTTTGTGGCTGTATCCATAATGACAAAAGTAAAACAGTAGAAAAGGAGCGCATACTATGAATAGGAAAGATGTTGAGCACTTTAGTTATAACTCGCAAGATATCAAAAGAGTAATTCTGTCGGAAAAGGACGTCACGATGGAGGAATTTGTGGCGGTAGCGCGCTACAATGCCACAGTGGAGTTTTCGGATGAATTTATCGGCCGCGTGAAAAAGTCACGCAAAATAATAGATGGCTTCCTGGAGGAAAACAGGTTGATTTATGGTGTGACGACCGGCTTCGGTGAAAACGTTCGCTATGTGATACCTCCGGAGGAGGCGGCTGATCTGCAGCGCAACATTGTCCGCTCTCATGCCTGCTCCGTCGGCGAACCACTTTGCATAGAGATTGTGCGTGCAATTCAGTTCCAAATGATCTTGAATACCGGCAAAGGCGTGTCGGGTATTTCCTTTCCCCTCATAGAATTAATTCGTCAGCTACTCAACCATCAGGTTACCCCCTATGCCCCGGGAGAGGGCTCGGTAGGCTATCTTGGGATCGAAGCGCATATGACCTTGGTCTTAATGGGCGAGGGCAGAGCCTATTATGAGAACCAGCTCATGGAGGGCGGCAAGGCATTGGAACTGGCAGGGCTTTGCCCGGTCACCCTGCAATGTAAGGAAGGGCTGAGCCTGCTCAACGGCTCCACATCGGTGACGGCAATCGGGGTAATGGCGCTGTATGATTCGATTGTAGCGGCAAAAACCTTGGATATTGTCGGCTGTCTCACCTTCGAGGCAACTAAAGCCACGATTCTAGGCTGTGACGAGCGTCTGCACAGTGTAAAGCACCATGTGGAGCAGCAAAACACCGCAAAGGTGATGCGAGATTTGTTACAGGATAGCGAGATCATGGCACATTACAAAAATGCACGTGTACAGGATCCCTATGTAATGCGCTGTACCCCTCACCTGCACGGAGCCGGTAAGCGGCTACTGGTACAGGCGTATGAAAACATTTGGGAAGAGGTGCTTTCATGCAGCGACAACCCGATCATTTACCCCGGCGGGGACGATGGTGAGGATACAGCGCTGATGGGGGGGAATTTTGACGGCTCCTATGTGGGGGCGGCGGCGGACATGACCTGCGTCGCCATTGGAATCCTTGCGAAGACCAGTGAGCGCCGGTCCGACCGAATGGTCAACCGCTTCTTCAACGATCTTCCCGCATTCCTTGTAAAAAATCCGGGGCTTAATAACGGCTATATGATCCCCCAGTACACAGCGGCGGGACTAGTCAACGAAATAAAGATGCTCTCCTTCCCTGCGTCGGTTGACAGCGTGCCCACATGTGCAAATCAGGAGGATCCTGTGAGCATGGCGTATACAGCCTCAAAAAAGGCATATTACGCTGCCAAAAAGCTACAGTATATTGTCGCCATCGAATTGATGATCGCGTTACAGGCGCTGGATCTTTCAGAGCATGGATTAAAACAGGCCTCTGTTACGCGGATGCTGCACGATTACTTACGCGTGAATGTACCGACTGTAGACGAGGATCGGTATTTTGAACCGGATATGGAGCTACTCTTTCATAAGATCCGTCACGGTGAAATTATCACATTTATAGAAGAACTTGTGGGAAAACTTCCGTTTTAGCTTTTCTGTCCTATAAAAATATTATGGAAAGTATTCGGTTGATTTTGTGCTTTCCATACAAAAAAGAAAACGACGGGGCGGCACCGAAAATGATGTCGCCCCGCCATATATCTTAACAATCATTCTGATTTCTTATTTTTTCTCCGCATCCCGCTTGGCTTTCCATTCAGCAAAAGCCCTGCGGCCTTCCTCGCTCTCGTAATATTTCTTGATGGAAGGCAGGATGCACCGCGCCAGAGCCTCAATTTCGTGGCGAGGGATGCCGGTTCCGTAATCATTGGTTTTCTTGCTCAGAATAACACGCTCCTTTTATGTCGGTAAATAGATTGATGAATGAAATAAGCGAAGCGGCTCACAGGCTGAGTGAACTGCTCCGCTGTTGTTTTTGGTGATTGTGTTCCCGGTGCTGATGACGGATGCCGTCCAGCGCGGCCTGTGTCTGCTCCGGGGAAACCCTCACGGCGTCGAGATAGGGACGGGTTTGTTCATACAACCGGTTATACGCCGCCTTTTCCTTGTCGAGCCGCTCCGTTGTCGAATCTAACTGTTTTTTCAGTTCATCGGCGTTGACCTTTGCGATCACGCCCGTTTTCGCTAAGCCGCTGACCGTCTCCCAATCGTCAGGCTCCAGAATCATCTTGCCGGTCTTGCCGCGCCAGTCCGTCGATGTCGTGATAGGTAATGGCAGCGTTCTGTTTCACCGCCAGCCTTTTATTCAACATATCGGATTGCTTCTGCTTGGACTGAATATCCTGCTGAATCGTATTCAGCCGCTGGCTGTCCTGCTGGATTTTGAAGTCCAGCACATCGAGATGCTCGGCAGTGCTCCCGCGTTCGCCGCGCTCGATGTCATCGTAGCCCGCCGCCAGCATGTGTTCGTAAAATCGGTCTTGCAACAGCGAGTAAGACGGGATCAGGACAGGCTTCCTCTTCTTATTGAGAACCGGTCTACCCTGTTCGTCCAGTTTTTTTGGCGACGCCCATTTTTTGCTGTTGCTGACCTGTTTTATTACCTCCTTAACCGTACCCACAAGCGCGGGGTCTTTGCAGCGGGTTGTCCATTTGACTTCACAGTCCACGACTGGAATATATATCACATGCAGGTGGTAGTGGTATACGTCCCGGCCAAGCTGTTCTGACAGGGCCTTGGATAATTCGGTATCTCCGAACTTCACCGACCCGCTTGTGATGTCGTCCATGCCGGAAAGCGCAAACAGCAGCGTGGATTTCCCGGAACCTGACGGGCCCATAACAGCGACAAATTCACCTTTTTCTATTTCCGCGTTCACTCCGTTTAGCGCCTTCGCCTGTTCCGCGCCGGTACCAAAGGTTTTCACTATGTTTTTACCAGTAATGATTTTACTCACAGCTTACGCCTCCCTAATATGTTCGGAAATTTTGAGCGGACGAATGTCCGAAATGCCCAGCAATGTGGCGATATATACACATGTCGCAATCAACAGCGGGGAAACCATGTAGGCGAAGAACGGGTTGACCACAAAGTTGAAAGCTGTCGCGCCGAATGCGGACACGATCGCGACGCCGACATACTCTCCAAGCGTGTTGGCCAGTACCGTTCCGATGACGACGCCCAGCGCCAACACGATGACGGAGCGCGTCAGATATTGCCCGGATATATCCGCGTTCGTGAATCCCAACGATTTCAGAATCGCGATGGAATAACGGTCTTTTGCCACCAGCATCTTCATAAACAGCACCGTTACCAATATGGTGAGCAGGACTGTCACTCCAATCGCGGCGTATGAAGCCATCTTGATTGCATCTATCATAGAGCCAAGCATCTGGTTGATGTTTTCCTCAATGCCGTAGACTTTGGCGAAAGGGAATTGCTCCTTATACCGCGCTATGATTGCTTCAGCGTTTGCGCCCGCGCGGAAAGTAATTGGGATACCGACCGATAAAATATCCCCGGAATTGGTTTTAAAAATGGCTTGCGCCGTCCTGCCGCCGCTGGTAATGTCAGAGTAAACCCCGCTGACTGTCAGCCGCCTCTCAGCGCCGTCAACCGTTAAAACAATTTCATCACCAATGGTTTTTGCGAGGTCGTCCGCGTACAAGGTGGAAATTGCGATTTCCGATTCTGTCTGTGGAACCGTTCCCTGCGTATAGGTAATGGGATAGGCCGTATGGTCGCCCAAGCCCACCCTCAGCTTTTGCGTGGAGCCGTCGTCTGCTTTCATATCAAACATTTTGGTAGTTATCACGGCGTACTTTTCCACGTTCCCATCCGTTGCCAGTGAATTCGCCGCTTCCGTACCCTTTTGTTCGACATCCACCGTCTGTGTGGGCTTGATATACAAAGTGGCGTCGCATATCCCCATACCCATGTAGGTGATGAAGCTCTTTGCCGAAATCGTATTATAGATGTTTTGCGGCACAATCATAATGAAAGACGAGATAATCAGCACAGTTAGCATTGTCACATAGAGATTTTTGCGGGTAAGAATGTCCTTGATTCCGAGAAAAACGTTCCAGGAAAAGAGCCGGTTGTTACTCAGCCGGAAGCCTCTCGCCGAATTCGATTTTTCCCGGGGCGCGCCGAACCGAACCGCTTGCGCCGCCGATATTTCCCGAAAGCGCCGCAGTACACCGTTTACATAAAGCAAAACTACGCCGTAAATCGCCGCCGCGCCGGCAAAGCCGCAAATCAAGCCCAATAGAAGTGTCTGACGGTCGCTTTCCCCCATATACAGGCGGATGTTTTGCATGAATGGCTCTGAGAGCGGAACGGAGAGGAGGAATCCGAGTACGCAGGCTATTCCGGCGATGACGCCGTATTTTGAGAGGTAGAGTTTTTTGATGCCGCTCACCCGCATCCCAATGGCCTTTAACACGCCGATTTCCCTGTAATCCTCCTCGATTTTCGCCAGCAGCGTAAAACGGATACACAAAAACGCCACGATAATTACCAAGATTACAATCAGCGCCAGTACGCCGATCATGATGCCGTCCGTAAGACCGTTCATCAGCCTTATTTGCGTGTATATTATGGCAGGCGGACCGTTTGCCGGAAGTCCCGCATCAAAATAGGCGGTCTCAAAATCCGCATAGGAAACGCCGTCCCTTAACCGGAACTCTATGAGCTGTTCCAGTTGCCCGAACTCCAGTATTTTTTCAAGGTCAGCTTCACTAACAAGGAATCGTTTGGAGGACACCAGAGCCGCGTTCATCATGGAATCCCGCAGGAATCCCGCCACGGTAAATTCCACTCCATAAATCGTGACCTTGTCGCCGAGCTTTGCGTTACCCTCCTGCATATAGTAAATGGGGAAATAGATTTCTCCGTTTGAGGGATGGATGATTTCGCCGTTTAAATCGAGCAGGAAATCGAATTTTTCACTCTGTATGGAAAAGCCGTTGTCCTGTACGATGTCGGCAAGGGAGTTGTCTCCGATTACAATTTCAGCGCCGTCGATGTTGAGAAACGGCAGCACCTGATAATCCTCCACAGCCTGGGCATCAGCGAAGCTCTGTAGCTGCCGCATATCCACGTCGCCGGTGTGCATCTGCACAAAATGAACTGACTTTGCAGAGCGCAGCATATTGTCAATAGCACCGAATAAATTCACGGTCAGCAAGGCCGTCAAAGCGGTGAGTATAGCCGCAATGAGGATAAATGCCGTGATTGTCACGGTAATCAGCTTGCTTTTGCGTATGTCGTTTTTAATGATATTACTGTACATATCCGCCTCCGTCTTTCTTATTTTTCGGTAAGCGTAAAAGAAACATCTTTCAATCGCCGCACATTCCTTATTTTTTTATCGGGAACCGAACCGTGAATACGGTATGATCATTCACCGCGCTGTCAACGGAGATTGCTCCCCCAAGCTGCTCCATAGCCGCGGCCGCGATGGAAAGCCCCAAGCCATGGCTACCGTCATGACTTCTTGCGCTTTCCACGCGGTAGAACCGGTCGAAAATCTTATCCAAATGCTCTTTTGCGATTCCCATGCCGGTATTGCTAACCGACAGGTACGTCCACTTTTTCTCGCGGATAACAGCAAGCCGGATTGTGCCGCCCTGATCGGTGTATTTGATCGCGTTGTCCAAAAGGATATTGATTACCTGGCTTACACGGTCGGGGTCGCTGACGATCCCTATGCCGGATTCATAGCATTTTTCAACACAAAGCTGTTTATCGTCTATTATTAACTGGAAAGCGCTCAGAGTTTCATCAATTTCCCTGTCAAGCCACACCTGTGACTCCATGGCATCATTGTCGGTTCCCTCGATTTTCACAAGCGCAATCAGGTTTTGTATCAGCTTACTCATCCGGTTTGCTCCGGTTTCAATGTTACCCAGCCACTCAGTCTGTTCCGCTACGGTTTGGTCTTCATTGGCGCGCAGGGCGCTGCAATTCGTTTTAATGATGCTCACCGGTGTCTTGAGCTCATGGGAGGCGTCTGCCACAAACTGACGCTGTTTTTCCAGCACCTCTATCATGGGATGGATTGCCCGTTTGGAAAAATACGCGCTGAAAAAGAAGAACAGCAGGAAGAGCAAAAGACCGATACCAACAAGTGTTATAGCAAGCGTCCGAAGCATCTGCCGGGATTCGGTGATGTCAACGAAGCGGATATTGGAAACTTCCCCCGGATAGTTCCCGATCTGAGCATCCCCCTCCAGCTCGAAATTGATGCCGTCACGAAATACCGCGTATTGCCAATACCGCCCGAGCAGCTCTGTCTTGCCATAGTTTTTGCCGCTCAAAGCGATGTTGGCTGCGGTTTGGTATTCACTTCCCGACTGCTCCGTGTATGTCGAATATGCCGTCAAAAGTTGTCCATTACCGTCTACCATTATATTAAAATAATTCCCTATATCTGAAGTTATCCGCTCGACGACAACTGTGCGGTTTTCGCCTTCTCCAAGGTTAATTGTGGCTTCGTCCGAAACCCGCAACTCTTCATTTGCCGTCAGGCGCGCCCTGTTGGTTGCCTCCAGATTGCTGTAGGTAAGCAGATATATGGCGATTAGGGCCGCGGCGATAATCAGGGAGGTAACCGAAGCCATCAGCCACATAAACCGTCTGCGCGTTTTATCAATCATAGGAACCACACGCCTTTTCATCCGGGGACAGGACATATCCGGCGCCCCGGATTGCCCTGACGGTTCTGTCGCAGTCGGCTTGCCTCAGCTTTTTGCGCAGGAGGGAGATCTGCGTTTCCACATTTCCCTCAATGGCGTCCGAGTCATAGCCCCATATTTTTTCGATGATCGTCTCTTTTGAGACGGTCATCGGCATGTTGGCGATTAAAAGTTCCAGTATCTGCGATTCCTTGATGGTCAGCTTTGTCTGCGTACCGTTTTGCGAAACCGTAAGGAGCCGCGGATCAAGCGCGCTGTTCCCAAAAGGCAAAACACCGTCGGGGTTGAGTTCAGGCTGCCGTCTGCCCAGCGCGCGTATCCGGGCAAGCAGTTCCTCCGTGTCAAAGGGCTTCGCAAGATAATCGTCGGCGCCGCTGTCGAGGCCGAGGATTTTATCCTTTGTCTCCCCTTTGGCTGCTTGGCGTGTTCTTCTTCGTGCTGCTGCCCTTCGCCGATGTGGTCAGGCGCTCCTTTTCCTCCGCTATGGGCGGACAGAGCGTGGGTTTAGCAAACTATCAAACGATATTTCAGAACGATGCCTTTGTGCTCGCCGCCACCAACACCATTAAGTTTATGCTGCAGGAGCGTCCACCCCCTCAATCGCCATCACCTCCACAGGGCTTAATAACCTGAAGGTGGGTCAGGCGGTATCGGGCAGCATCATCTACACGCTCTCCAACGACACTTATGCCAGCACGATCACTCCCGCCAATTTCACCGTTTCCAACCTCCCGGCAGGACTGGTCGCGGGAACATCGGTAAGAACGAACGGCACGGTAGTGACTGTGCCCATCACAGGAACACCGACAACCTATAACGCAAGCACGACAGCTATCACGCTGCCGACGAGCATCCCGTATGCCAATGTAACCGGCGCGGCAGGCCCCATCACGCCGACCGGCACAGTCATAGCAAGCGCGGTTGCTAAAGGTGACGGCGCGGCGGTCAGCGGAGCGCCCACCGTGAACGGCACACCCACACAGAACAGCATCACGGTAAACGCGGTGACGAACGCCGGGACGACCGGGCAGACAGTTGAATACGCCATAAGCACGACCAGCGGCACAACGCCGACAAGCGGCTGGCAGGCGAGTACGACTTTTAGCCCCCTCACCGCGTCAACGACCTACTATGTCTACGCCCGCACAGCGTCGAACGCGAACTACAACGCGGGTACGGCCCAGCAGAGCATGGTGATTACGACAGCGTCAGTATCCAGCGCGACGGGTACAATGACAATAGGCGGAACATCAGGCTACGACCTCGCTTCCAATCAAAGCGGAACAGGTTGGACATGGACAACAACAACAAATACTCTGAAACTAACTTCCTCATACGCATACACAGATCAGCCTATTATTATCAACTGCGCCTCCAACAATGTGATATATCTTGAGTATTCAGGCAATGTAGGAGTTATTAATACTTCCGGGAATGCTATCACATGCAACGGCAACCTGATTATCAGCGAAAGCGGAAGCGGCGGTAAATTAACGATTACAGCAAGCACAAGCATAGCCAGCAGTGGAATAGAGGTATCCGGCGATGTTGAAATCCGTAGCGGTGAATTAGATATTATCGCCGGATTCGGAGGCGGCTCACTGTACAGCTACTCTTGCGGAATAAAAGCAGGAAGCAACGTAACCATCAGCGGCGGCATAGTGGATATTGTTGGCGGCAGCGGATCGGGTACCAGCGCGATGGGAATAAAAGCAGGAGGTAACGTAACCATCAGCGGCGGCTCCGAGGCTACGATTGTCGCAGACCGTTTCGGGATATGGGCAGAAAACGGAAGCAGCATAGCCATCAACGGAAGCACTGTGGACATAAGATCAAACGATACAGCAATCACATCGGACACATGCGGCATCAGCATCAGCGGGAATGCCGATGTGACGATAGACTCGCACGGTGACGGATTGTGCGGAGATAGTATAACCATCAGCGGCGGCGAAATAACGATTAATTCCGCAACTCAAGGCATTAATGCGCTCAATAACGGCATAATCATCAGCGGCGGCGAAATAACGATTCAATCCGATTGTTACGGAATATACTCAGCTAACGGCGGTATAACTATCAGCGGTGGGCACGGCACAATCAAAACAAATGAAACCGGCAGCACATATGAAACCGGCAGCACATATTGCGCGGTATTCACCGATGTCAGCCTCATCTCCAGCGTTGAGGTATTAGGCTGGGACGGCGCAGCTTATACGGCAGCGACAAACATAGCTACTGTCGGTATTAATTCTACCTTTGTAGCCGTGGGTGCCCCGACTGTACCGCTAAAAAATATACAGTTTGCCACGGCGGGCGTCGATAACGTCACCTTCACAGCGGTACAGACAGGCGGCACGAGTGGCACGACTGATTCGACCGGCATTGTCCTCACCTTCAACCAGGCGGTGACGGGCCTCTCAGCAAGCAACATCACCATCACAAACGGCACCGGCGCGGCGGTCAAGGGTACGCTCTCCGGCTCCGGCACGACATACTCAATCGGGCTTGCGAGCGTGACGACGCAGGGTACGGTCAATGTGAGCGTGTCAAACTTTGGAACCTTCCATGTAACGAACAATCCGCAGAGCGTAGCGGTGTATAAGAACACGACGCCGGCGATCTATACCGCCACCCTTACCGTCAACAAGGACGGCGCGGCGTGGAGCGGTCACGGCAAGACCTTCACACTGCGGCAAAGCGGAACTGTAAAATACACCGGCAGCGGAGCAAATGGAACTGTAACCTTCAGCGCGGTTGCCAATGGGACATATAACGTGTATGAAGGAACCGCCGACACCGGCGCGACCATCACCATCAACAACGCGGGCGGCACCGCGACGCTGAATTACTACACCGTTTCGTACTCCGTAACAAACGCGGGCGCGGCCAGCGGCAGCACCATAGGTGCGACATATAACGGAAGCGCCATATCGAGCGGCGCGGTCGTTCTCGGCGGCAAGGCGCTGACCGTCACCGCGACAGGCGCGGGCGCGTCAACCTACACCTACGCATGGGGCGGAACCGCCAGCGGCACGGCTTACAATTTCACAACAACAGTAAACGCGACCGTGAACGCGACTTGCACCGTAACCGGAGCCTCAACCGGCGTTACGGTGACAGGCATTACGGTCAAGACACAGCCGACCAAGCTGACCTATACGGCAGGAGAAACGCTCAACCTGACCGGCCTTGCGGTCACGCTTTCGCTGAGTGATTCCAACACAGAGGACGTCGCCTACGCTGATTTCGGAGCAAGAGGCATAGCTGTGAGCTATACAGGCGGCGGGGCGGCGACGCAGGGTGATACTCTGACGGCCGCGGCGCACAACGGCAAGACCCTCACGCTGACCTGCAATGGCCATTCGGCGCAGACAAGCGCGCTGACGGTGAACGCGGCGACTTATACCGTCACCGTATCAAGCGCCGGAACGGGCGCGACGGGCGGCGGCAGCTACGCGCAGGGCGTAACCGTAAATATCAGCTCGGGAACGCCGCCAGCGGGTATGCGGTTCAAAAACTGGACTTCAAGCCCAGGCGTGACCTTTGCGAACGCCAACAGTTCAACAACCAGCTTCACCATGCCCGCGCAGGCGGTCACGGTAACGGCGAGCTTTGAGCAGATTCCGGCCACGCAGAGCTATACCATCACCTTCGACCCGAACGGCGGTACTGTATACCCCACGACCATGCAGACGGGAGCGAACGGTAGATTGGCCAGTATGCCGATACCAACAAGGAGCGGCTACACCTTCCTCGGCTGGTATTTACAGAAAACGGATATAGGTCAAATAACCATATACGATGTGTTTACCGCAGACACGACTCTATACGCTAAGTGGGTTTATAATGGAACCATTCCGGGCGGAAGCACCGGCGGAAGCGGTGATAGCGGCGGCGGCTATGTTGCCCCAACTACTCCCACGACAACAAACGGCACGGTCACGGTAAACGGCGTGAGCATCCCCTATACGATGAATAACAATACCGGCGAAATGACTGTGAACTTCACCGCCAACCTGCTGGATCAGATTGTGGCTGCGGCGGGCGGCAGCAACCCCATTGTTATCAACATGGGCGGCCCGGCAAACATGAAGGGCATTTCCATCGCTTTCCCGCCCTCATGGTTCGCGGCGCATCCCGGTATTACATTCGTGATACAGTCAAGTGCAGGCGGAGTAAATCTGAACAACAATGTGGCACAGAATTTCCCGGCGCAAAACACGACCGCAACGATATCGCTGCGCAAGGGCAGCATCATCCTCTCCGCGGAGCAGAACGGCAAGGCTGTCATATGGAACAACCCCGCCGCGCCGATCATGCTCTACATGACCTACACCCCGGAAAAGGACGCCAATACAAACGCTATCGTCCTGTATGACAAGGCAACCGGCAAGACGGTCGCACACAGCTTCTACGCGAACGGCAGGGTTTACGGGGCCGTGAGCAAGCCGGGCGAATACGACGCGAAGATTGTAACCGCCCCGGCATATACCGACACGGCGAATCATTGGGCGAAGAATGACATCGACTATGTCGCCGGTCATGGGCTGATCGCCGGCACAAGCGCGACAGCCTTCTCACCCAACACGGCCATCACCCGTGCAGACTTCCTCATGGCTCTCGGCAAGCTCTCCGGCGCGGATGTGAGCGGCTACAAAACGAGCAGCTTCACCGATGTAAAAGCAACCGACCCCGCTATGCCCTACATCGAATGGGCGGTTAAAAACAAGATTGTGACGGGCATAGGAGACAACAAGTTCGGCCCCGGCCAACAGATCACCCGCGAACAGATGGCGCTCATGATGGTGAACTACGCGAAGGTCATGGGGATGACGCTGCCCGAAGTGCGGCAGACCGTCACCTTCGCGGACGACGCCAAGATCAGTAGCTGGGCAAAGGACGCTGTAAAGGCCGTTCAACGGGCCGGCATTATCAGCGGCAAGTCGAACAACCTGTTTGACCCGCAGGGCAGCGCAACCAGAGGCGAAGCCAGCGCCATCCTGCACAGATTTGCGGAGAATGTCGTGAAAGGCAAACAGGGCTGGGTACAGAACGACGCCGGACAGTGGCAGTATATCAATACCGAAGGAAAGGCTGTCACCGGCTGGCTGAATATCACCAACGGCGACAAATACTGGTTCGATGATAAGGGCATAATGATGGCCGGCAAGTGGGTAGAGATCAGCGGCAAGTGGTACTACTTCTACGCGGACGGCAAGCTGGCGGTCAACGCAACCATCGACGGCCATGAGGTCGGCGCGGACGGCGCAAGGAAATAGGCAAAAGCCGCTTCACCGCGAGGAAACAAATTTATAAAAACGGTAAACTGCCGGAACATCACTTTAGAGCGGCACAATAGACTGCCGAACGAAGCCGCCTATCTTTATGACAGGCGGCTTCGCACTTCACCCGGAAAGGAGCCTTATAATGGAACATTATGTTTTAGCTATCCTTGATAGCCAGCCTATGCTGGAAAGAGCGCAAGCAGAGTGGAAAAAGTACCAGATTGGGGTTCATGGCGTGAAGGACGTTCCGGCGGCCATTAAGGAACTGCCCCACAAAAGCTATGTGATGATTACGCTGATTGCCGATTATTTGGGTGGTTTCATGCTGGACGCCCTGCGCGTCATACGCAGCGTAAGCGCGATCCCCATACTCGTATTAACCTCCACATACCATCCTCAAGAACAGATAGCGGCAATCAAGCTGGGGGCTGACCTGTACATCGCCCTGCCTGAAACGACAGAGGAATATGTGATCGCGGGGATGGCGCTTGTGCGCAGGCATTTAGAGGTCAACAGAAATATCCCGCCCCCGCCGCTGATGATGGAGCATAGCGGACTGTTGTTGTGCGTCGATTATTTCCGTGTGTTCGTTTATGGAACAGAGATTGCGCTGACCCCGAAGGAATACGACATACTCCTGTTACTGCTGGAGCACAGGCACAGGGTAATTACTTACAGCCAGATCTACCGCCGACTATGGGGAGATGAGTACATGAGCGATTCACAGCGCGTTATCAACAACCTTGTCAGCAAGCTAAAGAGGAAATTACAGGTCGTTTCGGTCGCGCCCGAATACATCAAGAACATCCACGGCGTCGGCTATTCCTTTAATCCTGACCCTTAGTCCGTCAAAGCAGGTAACCGCCGTAAAGCTGACATGGCTTTGCGGCGGTTATTTTCGGTTTTTTTCTTGTTCACAAAAAAGAGGATAAAAAAAGGATTTTCGGAGGATAAATCGAGGATTTTGTATTGTATAATCCTGGTATATGAAAGACGGCCGCAAAATTGCGTAACCAGAGCCACGACGCGGAGTTGGCGAGCGATCAGCTTTCCTCCGCATCGTCCAGCATGGTCTTCGCCAGCTCGGTCATCAGGCGGATATCCCTGTCGGCGCTTCGCCCAAGCGAACGCAGTCGTTTGAGCAAGCGGATGAGATAGTCAAGCTCCGGGTCATCAATATTGTTTTCGGGGAAAAAGATTTCCTCCGTACTTATATTCAGTTCCCGAACCAATTTGTAAAGGACTTCATAACTGGGATAGCTGCCTTCGTTTTCAATCGCCATGATGTGACGCAAACCAACGCCCGCTTTTTCTGCCAGCTTCTCCTGCGTTATATCTTTGTTTAACCGGGCCCTCTTTACAATCGCGCCTAAATCACTCGCTATAATATGCACTGTCACTTCACCTCAGTATTAGTTTATAGTGCATATTCTGTACTGTGAACGGTCTTGCAATTCATATTCATACGCAGTATATATTCGTATAATGGGACAAGCCTTGCCGAAATAAAAAAACGCTGTTCGGCAAGGTGCTTTGTCATATCTTTTATTGAGCACCTTTCCGGCCAGACGGAAAGGTGTTTATTATGTTTACCATGACATCACCGCCGCCCTCCCTGGGCGGCGAAGGGTAGCGGCAGCCGACAAAATCAACCATATAGACCGTAACGCCATATTGTTAAAAAAAGCCCATTTTTTGCGTGGGTAGAGTCGGCCCATGAATACGCACTCACACATCGTAACAATAAGAATAATAATGCCAAAAACGCCTGGATAAGAGGAATCTGTCCGGGCGTTTTTGCGTTTTTCGGCAAAAGCAAAGCACTTGCCAGATGCCGTTCTCCTCCGCTTCTGAAATTTTGATTTTCAAAATCAGAAGAACGGAGGAAAGCCAAATGGCAGGCTATAAATACCGCCCTGATTACAAATCCCTTTATCCGGAGGAAAAAATGCGGCCCGGAGAGAAGCTCACCGATGATGTGCTGGCCGTACTTAGAGAGAGCGACCGCAAGATGGAATACCAGGAGTATGACATAAAAACCGAACATTTCCGGGTCAGCCGCCGCGAACAAACGGCTGTTTTTCTGCCAAGCCGGGAGGACTCGCTGGACAGGCTTCTGGAATTGGACGAGCAGTTTTTTGAGGACAGCGGCTCCGTGGAGGACAAGGCTGTAGAGAACATTCTGATCGGGCAAATGATGGATTGTCTCAAATTACTGCCCGAACGGGAACGGGAGCTGATCAACGCTCTGTTTTTCTCCAGAAACGGCCGGGGTATGAGTGAGCGGGAGTATTCCAAATTGAGCGGCATACCCTACATGACCATCCATGATCGTAAAATCCGTACTCTTAAAAAAAAATGAACTACCCCGCAGCAGAGACTGCGGGGTATCAATCCCCCTAATCTTAGCTACGCGTTCTGTTTTTTATAAGGAAGCGCAGCAGAGCTGCGGGGAATTGAACCCTAAGAGATTAAAG
>Ga0153996_1000118_pt1 | contig 44220 bp, 37 predicted proteins | sample TSNC080MetaG_FD_104728 | JGI IMG/M metagenome (GOLD analysis project Ga0153996, IMG submission 104728) | Attine ant fungus gardens microbial communities from North Carolina, USA - TSNC080 MetaG | ecosystem: Host-associated > Fungi > Mycelium > Unclassified | place: USA: North Carolina, Lumber... | reverse complement strand
CATTGTTTTGTCATGCCGTCAAGGGTGGCGTACGCTGCCAAAGACTTCAATATTTGCGATTTTCAAGGTTCAGATGGGCCAATTTTTTTGACCCGGTTTTTCATAGGCTGCTTTACACTACCGTACTATTCATGCTACAGCCTCGCACAGTGCGAGAGTCAAGAACAAATTCAAGATAATATTGAATTAATATAGGGTTATGCGCTACAATATAAAATGGAGGTGATGCTATGCTGAAAATTGGGGATTTTTCCACCCTGTCTAAAATCAGTATTCATATGTTACGACATTATGATAAGCTGGGGCTGCTTGTTCCGGCTCAAGTAGACGCAAGTTCCGGTTATCGGTATTATTCGGAGAACCAGCTAACTGTCGCCAATCGAATACAGGCCCTAAAGTCAATGGGACTGGGTCTAAGTACAATTAAAGATATTTTGATTCGATATGATGATAATGAAAGCCTTGCTGGTTATTTAGGCATACAGGCAACTCATAAGCAAGAAGAGCTTGGAACTCTAAAACTGCAAATCAAGCAGCTTGAAACAACGATAGCGGCGCTTAGAAATCATGAGAATATATTACGCTACAGTATAGAAGTAAAGCAGATACCTCATAGGATTGTGGTAAGTACACGAGGAATAATATCAGCATACAATCAGGAAGGTCATCTATGGAAAGTATTGGCCGAGACATTAGAATCGCAGCAAATACCGCTTGCCAGCCTCCCATACGATATGGCAATCTACCACAATGAGGGTTTTGTCGAAAACGGTATAGATATTGAACTCCAAAAGGCGGTTTCCAGAAAGGGCACGGATACGGAAAGCGTCAGGTTTAAAGAGACTCCTGCGATACTTGCCGCTGTCCTGACATATGAGGGAGAATACCAAAAGATTTCCGAAATTGGCGAACTCATTGCAAATTGGGCGAAAGATAACCATTATGAGTTTTGTGGTTCGCATTTTAACATCTACCATGTATCCCCGGAAACTGAGAATGATGTGCGAAAGATGGTCACAGAAGTTGGTTTTCCTGTACAAAAGCAGATAGGATGCTCGTAATCTACGCACGCCTGAAATCATAATGGAAGCAAGTACAGCAAGTGTTGATTGTTACCCATCATGATGCTTGGGGATTTGTGTTTGGAATGAAAGAGAAATGTAATGAGTTGCTTGGCTATTTCAACATCACCCACGCCTTTTTCCATGCACCACTTGATGATACTGAGTTTGGCACAAGCTCCTCATTAGCAAATCCTTTTTTCATAATATATTTTTGTCACCTCATAAATGCCCTAAGCAGAGTTAATCGCCTTCCTTGTCATTTAAGACAAAAGAAGATGCTTAACGCCGGCGAGATAGCGTTTTAATCCATCCACTGCCAGTCGATAGTAGACTTTTCCGTCCTTTTTCTCCAACTCAACAAACCCGCTTGCGAGCAAAACGGTCATATGGTGGGATACCGTAGCTGGTGTGAGACCGATCAGGTCCGCAATCTCAAGATTATATCTGCTGCTCTCTTTTAGGCACAACAGAATCTCAACCTTGCTTTTTTCACTAAGGGCTTTTGAACCCATTAAGAGTTCATCCTTCGTAAGCTCTGCACCACCAGCAGACAATTTGTAACTAAGTAAGCCATAATAGCCGGTATCCTTTATCAGCATTAGGGATACTGGCAGCGCCATAGTGGGAATGATAACTGTATCCGGGTTTATCTGCTCAGGCAGACGCATGAATCCTGTTTTCTGAGGCTGCGCAAGGCCTTGCTTAAAATGCTGCAACAGAGTGCTAAGCCCGCTTTCAATTTTTGCGTATGCTTTTTCAAAAGCTGGGAGATTTTCGGCGACTGCGGAAGCAATGAGCCGCATTTGCTGTCCAGCCCTTTGATGAAACACGATCAGCTGCCACTTTGCGCGGTCTGTTAACTCCAGAGCGTCCAGTGTAGTAATTAGATCTCCGCCGCTATCCCCATATTCGGACATCAGGGTCTCACGCACAGCGCTCTGGGCGGCGTCATCGGAAATTTTGTCTATGTTAGAAAACCAGTCAGGATTCTGCATAAACACACTGGTACATACAGCGAATAAGGAATCCTCCATTTCATGCATAAACGCCGCGCCGGTAGAGGTTATTCTGTGTTTTTCAAAGGCATGGTAGTATTGTTCTACCAACCGATAATTACGGTTGTAAAACACCTTTCCGTCAATACCTAGTTTGTCTATCTCCGATATTAATTCATTTTTACCTTCCTCGCCCCAGGGACAGAGACAAAGCAGGGCCATGGTTTCAAAGTGGGCATTCAGTTGAACTGACATTATATCGCCTCTTTCTTTTGAATCTGTAGAAACTCGCAAAACTGCGTATTGTTGTGTATTAGGGTTTCATATTCACCCATTGCCGCAACCTGGCCTTCCTCAATATATACAATCTGGTCATACTGCCGTAGCAGTTCTGGATTCAGGTTATGTGTAATGGTGAGCATTGTGAGATCAGAAATATCCAGTAAAGCGGTCTCAATATCATAGGCTGTTTGCGAATCAACAGCGGAGGTACCCTCGTCTAAAATCAGGATTGGCTTTTTCTGTATGATGGCACGTGCCACTGCAACACGCTGACGCTGCCCACCGGACAGGTTAGCACCATTTTCGCCAACAAGGGTTTCGATGCCGTTTTCCATCTGTGGAAGGAAACGCCCCACCCCGCTAACGGTGACAGCCCTTTCCCATTCCTCATGGCTGAATGTACGATGCAAAGTAATATTTTCTTCAATACTTTCATCAAACATATACACATTTTGGTGGATGACCGATATCTTTGCCAGCAACTCATCCAGCTGTGCTGACCGGATATCCTTGTCGTCCATGGTAATCCGGCCGGTGTAACCACCATAGTTTGCAGATAACAGTTTGATAAGAGTGCTTTTTCCGCTGCCACTTGCTCCGATGATAGCATATTTTTTATTCTTTTCAAAGGTCAAGCTTACTTCATTTAATACTAACTGCTCGGGTTTGTATCCAAAGGAAACATCACGAAGCTCTATATTCTCGTGATAAACGGGGACCTCTGTACCGCTAAATGCGGATGGCTGCTTTTGCCCCAAGCTTATAACCCTATCAATAACGGGCTTCGCACCTTGAATTTGTGACATACACTGCATGATTACAGCCACCGGCTGGACAAAGCTTCCGCTTAATTCAATTAATGCCAGCAGCACACCGGCGGTCATATTGCCCTGCAAAACCATATAGCCCGATACGAGCATAATCATAAACTGTATTCCCGCGGCAAGCGTCTGCGCAACGCCTTCACTAACTGAGGTTAATCTGTCTACTATATATTTAGTGCCGGTAAGGCTATCGTTATTTGCATTAAAGGCTTTGCTCACATTATCAGTTAGCTGGAAAGAGCGGATAACATCGTAGCCCGACAACTGATCCTTGAGGCCTGCTGTAAATAGTGCGAAATTTCCCGACAGCTGTACCTGGCCCTTGCTGATCGCTTTTCCGAAGCTTGCAGGTACCAAATACATCACGATCAGGCATACGAACATCAAGCCTGCGATAATCGGGCTGTAATAGAACAATACCGCAACCGTCACGAAAAAGACAAGGATGTACTGAATAGACTGCAAAAATGGGATGAGCGCGGTTTCCTCGACCGTCTTAACATCATTTGTAAGCGCCGATATGTAATCCGCTGTATTAACCGATGCAAAGCTTTCCGGGTCTCTTGAGAGAATACCATCATAGGCTTCCCTGCGTAAATTCTGTACTGTTTTTGCTATGAGCTTCTTTGTTAACAGTCCGCTTAGAATCATGACAATCCCTGTCACCACCAGATACACCGGTACTGCAAAAAGCATCGTCCTGAAAAGCGGCCAATCCTGTGCGATAACTGCATCAAGAATGTTCTCAAGAATTATTGCGGCTCCCACACTTATAATGGAGAACAGAATACTCATTAGAATAGTGGAAATGAGTAACAGCTTGTTTTTCCTAAATATGAATTTCATGAAATTACCTCCGTAATATTTGATTGATATCTAATTCATCATCACTTTAACATATAATTTGATATAAGTCAAATATAATTTCATAATCATCTAATACTATGCAAAAAGCTGACCGAAGGGACGAGGCAGCTGCGAAACGGAGAATACTACTAGGGTGAACCTTGCAATATAGTAAGAATTCTTGCATAATAGAAATGGAAGAAGATTAAGTACGGTAAAAGAAGCTGGTGAGAGATGGGGGCTTACCTCACGAATGGTGAACTACTATTGCTCTGCCGGTCGGATAAAGGGAACTGTAATAAAAGGCAATCTTTGGCTTGTCCCACCTGACGCCGGAAAACCTGCTGATGGAAGATATAAAGAAAACAGGAAGAAGGAGACAAAAAAATGAGCCGGATACTAATCATTGAAGATGAAGAATTCATAAGAGAAGAACTATCTATTCTGCTTGCCAATGCAGGACATGAAGCTATTTGTATAGAAAATTTTTCTAAGATAGTGGAAAATTTCAAGAAAATCCAGCCGGACTTAGTGCTTCTGGACATCAATCTACCTGAAAACAACGGATTTACTATCTGTATGAAGATTAGAAGCATTTCCAAAACTCCGATTATCTTTATAACAGGTCGCAATGCCTCTATTGATGAACTCAAGGCTTTCTCATTGGGTGGTGATGACTACATTACAAAACCGTACGATGCCCCAGTTTTGCTTGCAAGGGTTTCCAGTGTGCTGAAAAGGAGTGAAAAGCAACCGAATGAACTTGAAGTCTTGTCGCAAAACGGTGTTGAGTTGAACTTAGCATCCTGCATTGTCAGCCACGGTGAAAAATCAGTGGAGTTAAGTAAAAAAGAAATGAAGATTTTGCATTGCCTAATGCAAAATAAAGGAAAATATGTTTCTAGAGTATCGTTGATTGAATACCTGTGGGACTACAAAATCTACACAGATGACAACGCCCTGAGTGTTAACATTACAAGGCTCAGGGAGAAGCTAAAACAAATCGGGATTCTGGATTTCATTCAGACAAAGCGCGGAATGGGGTATCGGGTATGAAAGCTGCCTATTTTATCAGGGACAAAATCCCGCTGATTCTACTGCACATTGTTTGCGCCCTGCTGTTATTTATATATCTTTCGGCAGTCGGGCTGGGCAGGCATGAAATACTGCTTGTGCTAATAGCTTGGCTGCTGATTTTATTTGGATATCTTTTCGTTCGATTTTGGGCTAACAAGAAAAGAATTGATGGCCTTATCGACACAATGGATTCATTAGACCAGAAATATCTGTTTGCAGATGTCGCCGAAAACAAAGGAGACATCGAGCAGCAGGCGTACTTCAGCCTTATGAAGCGGGCATTGCGCTCAATGACCGGGCACGTGTCAGAAAGCCGCAGAGAAAAGGAAGATTACCGGGAATTTATAGAGCAGTGGACGCATGAAATAAAAATACCTCTCACCTCAATTATTCTGAGCTGTGAAAATAATCTTGATGACAACACCAGAAAAATCCTCCTGCAAACAAAGCAGATAGAGGATTATCTTGAGCAAGTGCTTTATTACGCAAGGCTTGGAAATGTGGGAAAGGACTACATGATAAAGGAAGTAAGCCTTGATGAGCTTGTCAGCGATAGCTTATCACGCAGCAAACAGGCACTTATCCAAAACCATATTATCGTCGCAACCAGTGGACTTGAATACAACGTCTTCACAGATTCAAAGTGGCTGATGTTTATTATTAATCAGATAATCAGCAATAGTGTGAGATACAAAAAAGAAAATCCCGTGCTAACAATCAGTGGTTCTGAAAAGGGCGACGCCATCCTGCTTGAGATAAAAGACAATGGCATAGGAATTAGAGAAAGCGAGATTGGCAGAGTGTTTCAAAAAGGCTTTACCGGCAGCAACGGACGCAGCCGAAAAAACTCTACAGGCATGGGGCTTTATCTTTGCAAGGGCTTATGCGACGAGTTGGGGATAGATATGAAGGTGGAGTCGGAGCTTGACAAGTACACGAATGTAAAGCTGACATTCCCCAAAGGCGGACATTATATCAAAGAAAGTTCGTATATTACAAAACTGTAAGGTTATTGCAAACGACTTTGATACCTTCTCAAATTTCAAAGCGTTATAATATGGGTACCAGGGAAAGGAGACAATATCTATGAAAATAATGCTTGATGTACAGAATATTGAAAAGTATTACGGCAACAAGGGCAATGTCACTAAGGCGCTGAATGACCTCTCCTTTCAGGTTAATGAGTGCGAGTTTATCAGCATTATGGGAGCTTCAGGTTCTGGGAAAACAACACTCTTGAATTGTATATCTACAATAGACAGCGCAAGTGCCGGAAGCATATATCTGGACGGGGTTAACATCACAATGCTCAATGACGAAGATATTGCTAAATTCCGCAGGGAAAATCTTGGGTTTATCTTTCAGGATTTCAATCTTCTGGACACGCTTACCATTGAAGAAAATATTTCCTTGAGTTTGACTGTAAATCGTTTATCGCCAAAGGAAGTCGCTGACAGGGTGGACAATATATCACTGCAGATGGGCATAGCGCACATACTCCAGAAGTTCCCCTATCAAGTGTCCGGCGGTGAAAAACAGCGCTGTGCCTGTGCAAGAGCAGTGGCAGCCAATCCAAAATTAGTTTTGGCAGATGAGCCGACAGGTTCACTTGACTCCGTTTCTTCACAGAAGCTTTTGGAGATATTGACAGACTTAAATATGACGCTTAACGCCACTATTCTAATGGTTACGCACGACGCTTTTGCGGCAAGCTATGCGGAAAGGATTCTTTTTCTGAAGGATGGGAAGATATTCAATGAGATAATAAAGGGAGAAAAGAGCAGGCAGGCCTTCTATCATGAAATTCTGGATGTATTGTCCCTGTTGGGAGGCGGTGCGTCATGCTGAAATCCCTTTCCATACGAAACGCAAAACGGCAGGCTAAAGATTACCTGATATATTTCATCACCTTGGTTTTGTCAGTTTCTTTAATGTTTGGACTGAATTCGCTTATTTTTTCCGGGGATATTCTATCAGCGATTGAGAATATAACTTCTATGCGTTACACAATTATCATCACTTCCATGATTATTGTGTTGATTTTGGCTTGGCTGGCCAGATATATGATGAATTTCATGCTCAAAAAACGGAGTAAAGAATTAAGTATATATATGGTGCTGGGTATTGAAAATAAAGAAGTTGTCCGCATGTTTCTGACAGAAAACCTTCTCATTGGTGCCATTGCATTACTTGTGGGCTACTTGGGCGGTATATTTATTTTTCAGGTACTGAAAGCGATTGTCATGAACCTGATTGGACTTGAATACAATCTATCCTTCGATTTTTCCTTTCAGGCCATTGTATTGACCGCACTCTATTTCGTTTTGATATACATGATGTCAATTCTGAGAAGCAGCAGAACCATAAGAAAGCTGAAACTTTATGAACTGTTATACTATGATAAGCTAAATGAAAAATCAAGTATAACCCAAAATTGGAAAAGGACACTTGTATTCTGTGTTTCACTACTATGTTTAGCGTCAGCTTTGTACCTTTTCTTAGAAACACCGCTCGGCGAGGGACTGGACTTTCCAATTGGGATACTTTGCATTGCTGCTTTTATATATTGTTTCTTTATATCGCTGCCAAACTTCGTTGTAACAGTTTTGGGTACGGGAAAGTGGAAGTTCAAGGGAACGCGTGCGATAATGCTTCGGAATTTCACATCCAAGGTTAGCAGCATGAGCAAAACGATGGGGTTTCTTTCTATTTTATTTATGATTTCGCTGTTTCTTATATCTGTTGGAATGATTCAAATAGCTACATTTAATCACAGAGTTAATTTAGTGCCATTTGATTTTTCGATTATCAGTGAAAACGGGATCGATAATTTGCAGGAGTATCAAGACTATGTGAATGAAAACTTTGATGTGAAAGACGAACACATCTATAACATCTATCAAAGTGATATTACTGAATACACAGACCTCAATTTTGCATTTACAGGTTATAATTATACGCCAAGTGACAATGGAACTCATGACCTGTGTATTAGTTACAGCAACTATTCACGCCTGCGTGAAATGTTGGGGTATGAGCCTGTGACAATGGCCGGCAACGCATTTCTAATCCATTGTTTGTCTTATGTTTATCCTGATATAGAAAGTCACGCAGAAAATAATCCCGCTATTGATGTAAATGGGTATGAATTGAACCTATCAGGTATATATACCGAGGACTTTGATCAGTATGATGGTTTTTCAAATGGGCGCTTCTTCATTCTGGTCGTTCCGGACTTTGCCGTAAGTGACATGGAAATTCTATACACAAAATATTCTGTTATCACAAACGGCGCTATTTCCTACTCTCAGTACCAAACATTTTTGAACGAGTTTGACACATTAACAGCCTTCCGTTTCGATTCATACAGTAGTTACAGCCAAGGTGCGGGACAGACAGCCATCTTGGATGCAAAGACAGCAATCCAGAGATCTAATGGTGTCATGTATTCTAAGGGGGCACTGCCTATGTGGTATATCGCCTTGATACTTTGTGTTACAGGGGTAACTATATTGGTATCAAATATTCTAATCGATGAAGCAAAATACAAACGGCAATTTGATCTGCTTAGGAATATCGGATATAGCAGAAGTAAGCTTGATAATATCATTCTCATACAACTAGCGATCCTGTTTGTCGTGCCTGCTATTCCTCCGATTATTCTGAACTGTGTCTTGTCACCGATTTATGCAAAGTATTTTGGCGCTGATGTTTTCGTTCCACATTCCGATTTGTGGTACAACATTCTTCTCGCATATGCAGTGTACCTAGTAATCTATCTGATATATTACATTGCTTCTTATATTCTACTGCGCAGGAATGTATTGACTAGTAAAATGATTTAGTTTTTTAAGATGAAAGGATGACAACCATTATGACAAGTAGAAAGAGAAATATTATCGTAGTGATAGCGATACTTGTAATTATTGTAATAGGAGCAGTATTTATACTTCCAAAAAAAGATTTCAATACAGCAGTAGGCGCTGAGCCATCGCAGACAATAACATTAGAGGACAAAAAGGATATTGAACAGCAGGAAAAGGAAAATATGCAGGAAACGCTACTTTTATACGCTGATTATGGAATAACATATGATGCTGAGACGCAAAAGGTGTATTATAATGGACGGCTTGTTAGAAAGTTCACTGATGGTAAATTGATTTATATTGAGCAAGCTGACGGGACGGTGGAAGTTACCGCAATACGAGACATCGAGGGCAGCTTAACAGGACTTGAAGTAAAATGACATAGGATTGCAGTTGAAGGTCATAACATGAATGTCATACATGTGGTAGTTTCAGTGTAGTTTTGTTTTATGTATTTCTATGCACAGATTCCCCATATTCTCTTGCCTGTATATTGTTTAGCGTATCAAGAGGCGGTTTCCATACCGTTTGCATTGTTGGCATGGAGGTTTGAAAAATATATATAATTCGGAGATAAAACAGATGAAAACCTATAAAATCAATATAATAAAAGTTTTAATACTTTGCTTACTCTGTATTTCAACTGGATGTTCAGTAAATCAAAGTGAGATAAAAACAACTGAAAATACAAATACTGAGGAAACAGTCGTCTCAGATAATGAAAATAATTTTGACAGTGAGACAATTACACCTGATAACAACAACATACAAATTGATTTATCGGATTACTTTCAGGGGATAAATGGTTGTGCGGTTATTTACAACTTGAATGAGGGACAATACCTTATTTACAACCAAGAACTATCTGAAAAACGTTCTTCACCTTGCTCTACATTTAAAATTATATCGACAATAATAGGTTTGGAATCAGGTGTGTTGGAATCCAAAGATACGGTTATAAAATGGAACGGTACGCAATACTTCTTTGATGAATGGAACCAAGATTTAACGCTTGAGCAAGCCTTCCAATCGTCATGTGTGTGGTATTTTAGAAGTGTAATTGACCAAGCGGGTGAGGAAAAAGTCAAGGAAGTGCTAACAACATTATCATATGGGAATGGCGATATAAGTCAATGGACGGGAAGTAATACACACAGTGATTATAGTGAATTAAATGGCTTTTGGTTAGAATCCTCTTTGCTAATTTCGCCAAGGGAACAGGTAGATACATTGTTTCGGATTTTTGAAGATGAAACGGATATAAGAGAGGATTACATTCACATTCTCAAAGAGATTATGCAGATTGATAATTCTGGTAATATTTCAAAAGTGTTTGGGAAAACTGGAACTGGTTATAAGGATAATGCTTGCGTAGACGCATGGTTTGTTGGTATCGCCGAGAATGAAAATCATACGTATTATTATGCAATAAGACTTGATGAACCTACAAACGATTCGGTTTCTGGACAAAAGGCTAAGGAAATAGCTTTGAATATAATAAATGATTATTTTAGCAGATGAACGACTCTGGCAACTATTCCATGCTTGCTTATTCTGATTGACCTTGACAATGGGTTGGCAACATACATCATTGACAAGCGGGGGTGATAAATCTATATTGATTATAGAAGTAAAGTCTTGTATAATGATACAAGCAAAGAAATATTATCAAGCGGTTGTTTGATTACATATGACTACGGCGAGAGCAGAGGTCGTTGTTTAACAAGAATTCGGAGAAAGGAGAGCTTGAGCTGTATGTTCGGAAACGGACACGTACAGTTCTTAGGCGAGAAAGAGGGGGCAACCCCTTCGACTTAGCCGGCGATACAAGTAATGGATGAAAAGAAAATAGGTGCAAGCGAGTTCCTTTATTTGGGATTATACGCTTTTGCGGGATTTGGTCTTGAAATTTTACTATCAATGTTATTATCAAATATCTTTGGGGTTCAAAGTTCTGAATATACAATTATTCAGCAATGCATTTACTGGATGCTCACTTGTGTTTTATGGGGAGGAGTGAGTATATTTTTGATAAGCCTATCGAAAAAAAAATATTCTTTTGATGTACTGGCACATAATGAAATACCCACCAGTAAACAATGGTTGCTTGCAATTATAATGGCCATTATTGCGATTATAATTACAACAGTGGTTGGAAATGGATTTAAGCCTGTCCTTGAATACATTGATAATGGCTTGGTAAAATTTATTTTTCAACATATTTATTATCTGTTTGAAACCGCCCTGATTGTGTTGACCATTTCTTTCGGTCAAAAATTCGGTGAGGTGATAACTAAAAGAGATGGACTGCCTTATGGTGGGTTGTTTCTTGCGTTTACATGGGGACTAATACACATCTTAACGCAAGGAATATTGACGGGTGTATATGCTTTTATGATGGCTATTTTATATGGTATTGTATACATATTATTAAAAAAGAATATTAAATACTCTTATCTTTTGATTGCCATAATGTTTATATTATAAACACAGTACCCTGCATGGCACAAAAATTTATATAACCCAATCCCGAAGCAGGGGTACGGTTTTCTCCCACTGAAAGTTTTCCTTTTTTCATAATTTAAGGATGCCCACAAAAGTGGCATTTTCATAAGTTAATCTTAAGGAGACAATATCACAAGTTAATAACAGTAATCTGAACTATCCATTGAATACGATATCATATTATGGTAAACTGAGAAAAACGATTTTACTTACTCAGATTGTCAGGAGAGAATTATATGAAAATAACGGAAATAGCCAAACTAGCGGGTGTTTCAACATCTGCCGTGTCCAGGTATTTAAATAATGGGTATCTCAGTGAAGAAAAGAAAACAGCAATCAGGGAAGTTATTGAAAAAACCGGTTACGCCCCTTCTAAACATGCACAGATTATGCGGACAAAAAAGTCAAAAATAATTGGTGTCGTTGTACCAAAAATCAGTTCAGAATCGGTCGGAAGGGTGGTCGCTGGTATTAGTGAAGTACTGACAAAAAAGGATTACCAGATGCTGCTTGCGAACACCGAAAATAATACAGAGAAGGAAATTCAATATCTGAAGTTTTTAGACAATAATCCGGTAGATGGCATTATATTTGTAGCTACCATACTGCAGAAAAAACATAGTGACGTATTAAAAAAGCTTAAAGTTCCCGTTGTTATTACCGGTCAAAGATATGGAACATACCCAAGTGTTTATCACGATGATTATAATGCTGCAAAAGAATTGACAAAACAAATTATTGCAAAAGGCAGAAGATATCTTGGTTGTATCAGTGTTACAGATGCAGATGAAGCGGTCGGGCATAACCGTACATCAGGATTTAAGGATGCAGTACGTGAGGCAGGTCTTAAATTGGGCTCTCATGCGATTGTGGAAAGTGATTTTTCGATGGAAAATGGTTTTGAAAAAATGAAAGATTTACTTAGGGAGAATCCAAAGATTGACGGCGTATTCTGTGCAACAGATAATATAGCAGTGGGAGCAATGCTTTATTTGAAGGAAGCAGGGAAACAGCTGCCGGAAGATATAAGCATAGCGGGGATAGGTTATACGAAATTAGCAAAAGTAGTGGAGCCAAAGCTTTCAACGGTGCATCTTCATTATAAGTCCAGTGGTATTGAATCGGCGAAAATACTGCTGGAAATGCTGGAAAGCAACACTCAGCTATCAAAACAGATACAATTAGGTTATGAAGTCATAAATGAAGAAAGCATATGAACAAGATAAAGCAGATATATCATGTGTCTGCTTTTTTTGTTGAAAACATACAAAATGCGAAGACAAAGATTATTTACTTTTAAGTATTTACTTATGGAAGAATATAAGTTAATATGTATTTAAAAGTGATAACGATTTCATATTGATAAAACGTAATTATAATAACAAACTTATAAATATGAAGATTTATATATGATAACGTTATCATAAAGAAGGAGAGGAGTCGAAAAATGAATTATAATGAAATAGCCAGGCAAGTTTATGAAACAATTGGAGGTAAAGAGAATCTTGTTTCAGCGGCACATTGTGCAACCAGATTACGTCTGGTTTCTGTAGACAATGAAAAGTGTGGCCGAAAGGAGTTAGAGGGGGTTGAAGGCGTCAAGGGTGTATTCTTTGCTTCGGGACAATTGCAGATTATATTTGGGACAGGGACAGTCAATAAAGTCTATGAGGAATTTATTAAGATATCAGGCATTGAAGAATCAAGCAAAGAGGAATTAAAAAACGTTGCTGCACAAAAAGGAAATATATTTCAGCGAATCATCAAAACAGTGGGAGATATCTTTGTTCCCATTATACCGGCCATTGTAGCCAGCGGTTTTTTAATGGGAATTATGGATGCATTAAATTTTATGGTTAATCATGGTCTTTTAAACATTCATACTGATGGCTCGATTTATCAATTTGCCGTTTTATTTAGTAATGTTGCTTATGTATTTCTGCCTATTTTGATTGCATTTAGTGCTGCTAAGGTATTTGGTGCGAATCCGTATCTGGGAGCGGTTATTGGTATGATTATGATTCATCCTAACCTGCAGAATGCCTGGACAGTTGCGACAGAAGGAGTAAAAGCAACACAACCGGTATTTTTCGGACTTTATGACATTAATATGGTAGGCTATCAGGGACATGTAATACCAATTATTATTTCGGTTTGGATACTAAGCCTTATCGAGAAAAAATTACATAAGATTGTACATCCGATGTTTGATTTGTTTGTAACACCTCTTGTCAGTGTTTTTGTGACGGGATATCTTGCATTGGCGGCTGTCGGTCCGGTCTTTGTATTTATAGAAAACAGCATATTGAATGGCGTTCAGTGGCTGGTTGCAATACCTTTAGGTATTGGAAGCTTTTTAGTAGGAGGCGCTTATGCGACCACGGTTGTATCCGGTATTCATCATATGTATACAGTGATTGATGTTGGGCAATTGGCTGAATATGGCGTCACTTATTGGCTTCCATTGGCTTCAGCTGCAAATGTAGGTCAGGGAGCAGCTGCGCTGGCAGTAGCTCTAAAGACGAAGGATAAAAAGTTAAAATCTATGGCATTACCCTCCTCCCTAAGTGCTTTCATGGGGATAACAGAACCGGCTATATTTGGTGTTAATTTAAGATATATAAGACCTTTTATCGCGGGATCAATTGGCGGTGCATGTGGAGCAATGTATGCTTCATGGGTTCATCTTGGGGCAACCGGAACAGGAGTGACAGGCATTTTTGGGATTTTGCTCCATCTGAATATGCCGCTGCAATATTTGATAGCTATGGGAATTTCCATTGCAGTGGCATTTGTTCTTTCTTGGGTACTAGGCATCAAAGATGATTCTGCAAAGGAGGGCAAATGAAGAAAGAGTTAATTTATGATTATAAAGATTACTGGCGGCTGGGCTTTCACCTTATGCCGCCGGAAGGCTGGCTTAACGATCCTAACGGATTATGTTGGTTTCAGGATTATTATCATGTATTCTTTCAATATAGTCCCGATGATCCGGCTGGAGGTATCAAACACTGGGGCCATTACAGAAGCAGGGATTTGTTGGAATGGGAGTATATGGGTATTGCGCTTTCTCCTGAAGAACCATATGACAGAGATGGTGTCTATTCAGGAAGTGCAATTGTAAATGATCAAGGAATGCATTTGTTTTATACCGGTAATGTGAAAATGGCAGGTGATTTTGATTTTATTACAGAAGGTCGTCAAAGTAATACAATTCATGTTCAAAGTAAAGATGGTTTAATTTTCTCCGAAAAGCGATGCATCTTAAACCATGATGATTATCCAAAACATATGACATGCCATATAAGAGATCCTAAAATATGGATAGAAGATCGAGGTCATATAAAGGCGTATTACATGATATTAGGTGCAAGGAATGTGAACAATCAGGGAGAAGCGCTTATTTATAAATCTGAAAATTTATTTGACTGGTTTTTCGTCGGAGAAGTAATGAGTCCTGAAGAATTGGGATTTATGTGGGAGTGCCCGGACGTTTTTGAAGTTAATGGTACAAAAGTTTTATGCATTTCTCCACAGGGAATTAAAGCCTTAGAATTTGATTATCAAAATGTATATCAATCAGGGTATTTCGCTTATGAAGGAAACCTCACGGGAATATATAATTTAGGAAGATTTAAGGAATGGGACCGGGGGTTTGATTTCTATGCGCCGCAAACATTTGAAGATGGGAAAGGAAGGCGGATACTAATTGGCTGGATGGGAGCAGCAGATACCCCACAGCATGAAAATCCTACGATTGCCATGGGCTGGCAGCATGCTTTGACGATTCCAAGAGAAATTACAGTAACAGGTGGGCAGTTAAGACAAGTGCCTATAGAAGAATTGAAAAAATTGCGCCATAAAAAAATAGAATTAGATCAATATGGAAATATGCAATTATATCCTGCTTATGAAGCAGTTATCGAAAATCATGGGAATGCTGATTTAAGAATCATGTTTTCAGAGACCTTTCAGGCAAGGTATGATGCAGAGAATCATATATTCAGTATTTTATTTACCAATGGAGCAGACGGTGACGGCAAAGGCAGGGGAAGCAGACGTTTTAGGCTTGCTGACTGTAGAAAGGCTCATATTTTTGTAGATACATCTTCTGTTGAGATTTTCCTGAATGATGGAGAGGAAGTATTTACAACGAGATTTTACCCACAAGCAGGGAAAAGTAATCTTAGCGTTTTAGGCGATCGTTATCATATGGACATATGGGAATTAAGTAAAATGAAAATAACGGAATTTTAGACCTAGGCGTAAAGAATAGACTATTTAACTTCCGCTTCCTGTAATAAAGGTGTAGCGAAGTATTTCTCCTTCCCCATTTTCTTGCTGACACTCTTTTGTATTTGTCCTCCCACGAAACGATATAAGAATCCCGGCATGATTGGCTTTGATACCATTCGAAATGCACGATCCGGTATATTTAGCCAACGAACGGTAATGTATATATCAAGCTTTGATTCTACCTGTATTTGCAATTCAATTATAAATCGTATATAATGTAATTAATTTACGAAAGGCGGGTTGTAGAATTATGGGTCTTATTATTACTTGTGCATAGCATTGGCTATTGCACGTTAAAATATATGAATATCGTATGTAATAGCCTCTGCTAGTCCTAAGAATTTTTTTTAGGAGGTGCAATATGGGCTATATCAAAGCATTTGAAATTTTACCTATAGAAATTATTGAACAAGTCCAAAAATATGTTGATGGAGGAATTATCTATATCCCCAAACGAGAAGGGCAAAAAAAATCATGGGGAGAGAACACTGATACGAAAAGAGTCCTGTCTATTCGTAACGCAAGTATATATGCAGACTATGACAATGGAATGACGACAAGACAAATTTCAGAAAAATACTTTCTAGCGGAAAAAAGTATACAACGGATAATCCGGCAAGAAAGGAATAAATCCCCTTAATGGACTAAAATGTGTCATGTAAAACATGGCGCATTTTTTATTATAAAGTAAACGTGTAGCCTCTCACTTCTATGATAAATGCTAGAATATGAGTAGCATATAGAAATTTAGCACTTAGAATGGGAGGTCCTATTTATGTCCAAAAATAATAAACAAGGCCAATCTTTATATATATCACAAAACTACTTAACGAGTAAAAAAACCATTGAAAGATTATTAAAATTAACAAGTATAAACAAATATGACCACGTTATTGAGATAGGTGCAGGCAAGGGACATATTACAAAATCTTTAGTACAAAAAAGCTGTAACGTAACAGCAGTTGAGATTGATAGAAAGCTGTTTGTAACACTTAAAACAAGCCTGGGGGAACATTCCAATCTAAAGTTATGTAACACTGATTTCCTTAAAATGCGTCTGCCAATTTGTGAAAATTATAAAGTGTTTTCAAATATTCCGTTTTCAATCACGACGGATATAGTCCGCAAACTTACCGGAGCACATAATCCACCAGTAGAAACTTGGCTTGTAATGGAAAAAGGTGCGGCAAAGAGATTTTTAGGAAAACCAAGTCAGAATTTAACTTCATTATTATTACAACCATTTTTCAATCTTGATATCATATATTATTTCAACAAAGAAGATTTTCACCCTATGCCATCAGTTGATGTCGTTTTGCTTTATATCAAACCAAAAGCATCCCCTGATTTAGCATTTTCAGAGCGTAAAGAATTTAATAAGTTTTTATACCGGTCTTTCAAGTATGGTTTATCTAGCTTGCTAACAAAAAAACAAATTTCAGCAGCTTTAAGATATTCAAATCTACCGCAAATCGAATGCTCTGGCACAATATTATATGTGCAATGGCTTTGCCTTTTTCGATACTGGCTGCAGTTCTGTAACAACTGAATAATGTTTATTTGTATTTTTTCTATCCCAAGCCTGTTATAATTATAATAAATATGGATAACCTGAAAACGGCCGGAAGAAAGCCAAAAATTAAATCAAATCTTAATAGAGCACTGCTATTATTGTATTAGAGGAGGTGTACCCATTGCAAAAAATATTAGTTGTTGAGGATGAGATAGCAATTCAGTCAGTTTTGAAAGAATTGCTCACAGACACGGGTTATTCTGTGACAGTTGCTGATAACGGGTTGGCCGGCATAACTGCATTCCGGAATGATAAATATGAATCTTGTCCTTTTTCCTTTGGGTCGCGGGTATCCTTGTTCTATGTAGTCTTATTATTTATAGTATTATGATGCTTGCCTTACCGCAGAGACTTCTTCACTGTGGTATCGCATGAACTTAAAACACCTATTACCGTCATAAGAGGGCAATTGGAAAGTATGATCATGGGCGTTGGTGATTTCAAGAATTACGAAAAGTATCTTCCACAGGTATTGGCCGTAACGGAGGAAATGGAGAATTTGGTCAAAGAAATACTGGCTATCCCGAAAATGGAGGCGATGGGTATTGAGAGCAATATGATGGAAATATCAATCACAGATATTGTTAAGGAGTGTATACAAAGCCTGGAACCGCTGGCTGATGAAAAGCAGATCACAAGCCATGTAGAGCTTGGTGATAATGTTCAAATCACCGCACAGCCTCAACTTATGAAAAAAGCAATCTCCAATATTATCAGCAATGCCATCCGCCACTCACCAAATGGAGAAAATGTAATCATTCAGCTTACAGGTAAAAGCCTGATAGTTGAGAATAGCGGCGTTACAATTTTTGCCGATGATCCTACTAATATGTTTACGCCGTTTTATCGGGTGGATAAGTCCAGGAACAGGTCATCCGGAGGAAGCGGTTTGGGACTCTATATTGTTAAGACTATTCTTGATTTGCACCATTTGGAATGCCGTATGGAAAACGGCATGAACAGTGTGATTTTCACAATCAATTTAAATCAAAATTAAATCAAATACAAATCAAAAGAAAACCATACTTTTATAAAATGAGGAAAACAAATGAAAGGTGGTTTTTTTATGTCCTTTATCCATCGTGCGTTTCTTTATGTCATACGGAAACGTACAAAAACATTGATTTTGTTCCTGATATTATTGGTGATTTCAACGCTCGTGCTATCCGGTATTTCTATCAGGGATGCGACAGAAACGGCACAGCTCAATGTGCGGCAAGCACTGGGTGGTGTATTTACGTTAGACCAGAACACCGGCGATCCATCCAAATGGGTGAATACGGAAGTCGAGGGTTTTGGGACGCGCTCCTATTACGGCGGTGTGCCGCTAACTGTTGATCTTGCCGATTATATCATGGAAAACGTGAGCAGCATTAAAGGCTATGATGCTACTTACATAAATTATGTCGTTCCAAAGAATGAAGACGGCGATAGTTTGGAACTGTTGGAAAGTGAAGACGGAGAAAGCGGAATGGATGCTCTTTTGTCAGGATTCGGTGATTTCAATTCTTCCGTATCAGCTTATGCAAGTACAAATACCAATTTTAACAGCTATTTCGCAGGAGGATACATCGAATTGGTTGAAGGCCGGCACTTGGTTCCCGGAGATACCAATGTTGCAATTATCAGCAAAGAATTGGCGGATATAAATGGGCTGTCTATTGGCGACACACTTGTGCTGCAAATGTCTGAGTATAAAGCATCCATGATGGGATATGATGCAGAAAATACAAAAATTGAAGTAGAAATTATAGGTCTGTTTCAAGCCACGGCAAAAAGTGTAACATCTCTGTCTAACTGGTCTATGGATAATGCCTTATACACAACTCTGGACGTGGTTCGTCATGCCCGCCCTGATATGGGTGATGAGAGCTATGAACATATCAATTTCTATGTAAACGACCCAGGACAGCTTGACAATACCATTTCAACGATAAAGGCGTTACCGGATATTGATCCGACTGATTTTGTCATCAATGTTGACAGCAGTGATGTAGATTCAGTTATGGAACCACTTACAAATATGGATAGGCTCATTGGTATACTAATTGTCCTGATTCTTGTGGTAGGCGCAGTCATCCTCTATCTGATATTGGCGAATCGTATCAAAGAGCGCATCCATGAAAGCGGTATCCTGCTTTCTCTTGGCGTAAGTAAGGCGAAAATTATAGGACAGTACCTGATAGAAGTTGCACTCGTTGCCATTCTTGCATTTGGCCTTTCTGTTTTTAGCAGTGGGGTCGTTGCGCAAACAGTCGGAAATCAATTGCTGGATTATACCCTGTCTGATTCTGTATCCAATAATAGTCCCAATGAAATAGAGGATTATGACGGGATGAGCATCGTAGGTTCTGACGATTTTGCACCGCAATTTGAAGGCAAAAATGATTTAACGCAGATTCAAGTTTCAATTAGCGCTACGGCTATTATTTTACTGTGTGTGGCCGGTTTTGCTGTTATTTGTATCTCAGTGGTACTTGCCGCGCTGCCTATTCTACGCTTGAAGCCAAAAGAGATATTGTCAAAAATGAGTTAAGGAGGATATATATTATGAGTATTTTAGAAATAAAGGGAGTGCAATACTCCTATGATAAAAAGAAAAAAGTGCTAAGGGGTATTTCTGCACAGTTGGAAAAAGGTAAGATATATGCCATCCTTGGCCCGTCCGGGAGTGGGAAAACGACGTTGCTTTCCCTGATAGGAGGCTTAGATGAGCCTACAAGCGGAGAGATAATATACAAAGGTGAAAACATCTCAAAAATTGGTTTGGACAATCACCGCAAAAATAATGTGTCGTTCATATTTCAAAGCTACAACTTGATTGACTATATGACCCCGATAGAAAATGTCAATCTAACATCAAAACTACCTGCACTTCCCGTAATTGAAAGAGTCGGATTAACGAAAGAAGAAGCGAAACGGAACATTTTAAAATTATCCGGCGGGCAGCAGCAGCGTGTAGCCATAGCGCGGGCGTTAGCCTCCGATGCGGAAATCCTGCTTGCGGATGAACCAACCGGAAATTTAGATGAGGACACCGCGCAGAGTATTTCAGAGCTTTTATTAGACAGCGCACATGGAAATGCCCAAAAATGCGTAGTAATTGTGACTCATTCGCATGTATTGGCAAAGCAGGCCGATGTCGTATGGCATTTAAAACGTGGAGAATTAAGAGTCTAATGAAGATCTGACCTTTGAGATACACAGATAAATAGTGTTGACCTAAAACGTAAGTGATGATGCTCTTATCATACAAATCCGGAAAAGGCACGCCATCAGATTTTTGATGACGTGCCTTCGTCTTCGAAACAGTAATATAGCGGTGTAAGTGTATCCCAGTAACCAAGCGTTTCATCCAGCACTGCTACCTTAAATTCACTTTATTTATCAGTTTCTCTCCCATAATCCATGCCTGTTGCAATAAGCATATATTTTATCGCCAAACATTTTTGGGAGACGTAATTCCGCAGTCTGCTCCGGATAAAGTTTTATTAATAAAACACGGTCACAAGCCACATACGCAACGAATGATATATAATGGGATTTACTCATTTCATGGTTTAGTAGTGATATACCTTGCAGGGTTGTCTACTAAATATATTTCCGCTAAACGACAAATCCAAAAAGCACTCTCCCTCAATCGTTATCGACATAATGATATGTCCTCATTAGAAGTGGATCTATTAAAATACAATATAAGTGGTTCTTTATAAACCACTTACATGATGATAAAATGATAGCATATCTTTCAAAATATCAAATAAGAATTGAGGAAATTTATAATGATTAAAATTTTGCCTGATGTAAAAGAAATTTATCCAAACGCTGTTTTTGGTATTATGGTGGCACAAGAGGTTAATACTACCGCCGATAGGTCACGCATGGACATATTGAAAAACGCTGAAATTGAGTTAATTAAAACTAGATATAAAGCATATGAGCGGAAAACAGTAAGCTGCTCCGAACCAATCTGCCACTATGTTGCTTATTACAAAAAATTCAAAAAAACTTATCCTGTACTCCTGCAATTAGAGTCAATTTTATTAAAAAACAAAGGAATTCCAAATGTTGGCATACCAGTAGAAGCTATGTTTCTTGCGGAAGTAAATAATCAGCTTTTAACTGCCGGTCATGACTTAAATCAGATAGATGGAGACCTCACAATGAACATTGCCGCAGGCACTGAAAATTACAGGGGCATTTCCGGCAAAGACCAGCAACTAACAAAAAATGACCTGTTTTTATCAGATAAAAGCGGTATTTTATCAAGTATATTGAACGGCCCGGATTATCGCACCCGGATTACTGATGCCACTCAAAATGTAATGTATTTCGTTTATGGTGTTGATGGCATAACAAAGGAGCAAATACGCAACCACCTTGAAAATATCCGCAACTATCTAATGGCAGCTATTCCAGATATAAAAATACAAACACTTGAGGTATATTCATGAAACCAAAAGTGCATACATATCGGATCTCGTACTTATATCTTACGGGAGCTATGTTTATATCGGGAAGCGCCGTAGTAGTCAGCAAAATTATGGTAGGTTCCTTACCAACTTTTCTAGCGACAGAACTCGGTATTGTAGTCGGGTTATTTTTCCTGATTCCGTTACTGTTTTTCATTAAAAAAGAGGCTGTCCAGACTGATTTGAAAACAAACAGCATACTCTTGTTGCAAGCTTTTTTCGGAGTTTTTTTCTATCGCATTTTTACTTTTTGGGGATTACGTTATACCACAGCGGCTAATAGCGGACTAATTACAAGTGCCTCCCCTGTACTTGTTGCTTTGTTAGCTTTTTTCTTTCTCAAAGAAAAGTTAACCGGACAGCGTATACTTGGCATTATCTTTGTTGTTATCGGACTGTTATTCATTAATTTATATCCATTCTTGTATGGTGATACGGATGGTTCCGGTTCAATCAAAGGGAATATGTTGATCCTGTTGGCTGTATTATGTGAGGCATTGTTTTCCGTTTTGAGTAAAGCCGCCTGTAAACCTATGTCTGCCTTGTACCGAACAACAATAATCGTATTCTATGCGTTCATGTTACTGCTTCCGTTTTCAATTTATGACGGATTCCAATACGATTGGACTAAAATAGACAGCCAGGCGATCTTCTGTGTTATTTACTATGGTGCTTTTGTTTCGTTTCTCTCCTATGTATTTTGGTTTAAGGGGATTGAAAGGCTTCCTGCCAGTAACGCGGCAGTTTTCACCAGTATTGTTCCCCTTAGTAGTATTTTACTTTCTGCATTGATTTTGAAAGAGCAAATTCTTACTGTACATATTATTGGCTTAGTTTGTATTATCGGTGGTATTATTATCTCCTGTTTAAGCGTACGCTTCAAAGAAGTAATGTAAATCTTTGAAAAAAATGGGCTTGTTATAATGTACCAATGAAAGCAGCAGTCCCGAATGGATATGATGTAATTATGGCGAGTAGACTATCATCAGATTTGCTCTCGGAGGAATGCAGTGTGCTTTGCCCATGGTGAGCAAGACTGATATTCAAACACTCAATGAATATGTCAAGCCGATTATTCAAGAAGGATTGGGCGTGCAGGGAATGGATAATCTTAACGCTTATCTATATGATGATGAAATGCTCGCCCTGCAAGGGCTTGCCGTACTGTGCGGGATATCACCTTATCAAGCATTACTTAATGAAAACAGGAAAAGATTTATGGCGCTATGGGATACGCATTATATAAAAAAAATTGTTGATTGTCATAATTTTCCAATTTATAATTCAATGCGCTGACAGCACCGCCGCATCAAGAAAAAATTCTTCTTTGTAAAACTTTAATCTATTATAGCCCACTGTACCAGTGGTGATAAATTCCTTCCAAATAGGGTCATCCGTACTTTGCCGTTTTTAATTGCCTTCAGTTGTTCTCTTCTGTTCGATGGATAATCGCACATATAAAAAGCATCTCCCCTCGTTTGTTAATCTGTATTTATATCTTGGATTGGCTCCCATTTTAAGAGATACTGCATAATGTTAAGAAAGTATGTATTCATCATTTGAACATCCGGTGGAAATTTATTTTCAATTTGCCACGTAAGATAATAAATTAAACCGCCAGAACAAAAATTAGCTAAAATAATATTTTTAGGATCTATGCCCCCATTTTCATTCTTTTCAACAGATATATCCAAAATGGAAAGCAAGTGTTTACAAAGTATCTTTAAAGTCTCAGAATTTGCGTTATCTACTAAATTAGTAATTATTATCTTATTCTTTTTAATAAACTGATTGACCATCATTTCCATCTGTTCGCAAGTATTATATTTGTTCATATTTTTCTGCTCTGAGTATGTCAACCAATATTCCAATAAATCATATTTATCATTAAAATGGGAATAAAAAGTCGCCCGGCTTACCAGCGCTTCATTGCATAAACTATTTACTGTAAGATCAGCAAAATTCTGGCGTCCAAGAAGTGTAGGCAATGCATCTATCAATGCCTTATGTGTTTTCATGATTCTTAAATCTGGTTTTCTTGGCAGTTTTCTCACCTCCTTTTTGGATCATTCCCCTTTACCCTCCATTGACAATGGAGGGTAAGTATACCGTAAAGAACAGAAAAGATATACCAATTCATCTGAAACAATCTACTTTCAGCCATTTTTATCACCTCAATAATAACTCGATTTATCCTAAATGCAGTTCCTGAGTACATAATATTATTAATAATAACTATAAAACAAATTCCCTTTCTCCTTAAACTCCTTTTTAAAATATTCATAATTCCAATCACTGACCGTACCATCTTCAGGATTTGCAACGGATAAATAATACTCATTATAACCAACAATCATTACATAGGCATTACCGCCTGTCTTGACAATCACCGGGTGCCCTCTGGATATAAAATCCAATACATCAGACAGTCCAATACCATTTAAGTTAACAGCCTGTCCGCTTAGGTTTTCAGACAACGCCTCCATCACCGTCATTCCCTCAGTAATGACCGGATCCCGATGACCTTCATAGGCACATAAAGCTTCCATAATCATTGTCAGGGAATCACCTGTTCCTATTGTCTCAATACCGGTACCTGCCTCCGATGCACGTCCATCTTTCTGCCATATAATGGGCTTATTACTACTTACAACAGTTCCAGCGTATTCACTTCCTGCATCTATGGCAGAAGCGGCACTTGTAAATTCCCCGAACAGCCTTCCTCTCGCGAATAAATAATATTTAACATTTACCAAGGTATTTTCGATTGCCAAAGTCACATCTTTTTTGGTTGCCAAAGCTCTTGTCATCTGAGCTATGGGTACAATATCTTTTAAGTTTGAAAACTGGATATGAGTTTCATTTAGCCTGATACGATCATATACTTTAACGGTGGCTATTTCTACACTCACTTCTTCTTTGTTGTTTAACAGATAATCTTTAGAAGTCTCTTCATAAGTAATGATACCATCATTATCGACCGCTTTGGCTAATTGAATCTCTATGGATGAATTATTTAAACTTACCCCCATGATGTATAATTCACCGGGATCATATTCCTTGACCATATTTAACTGTGTATCGATGATATAAATATGGTTCATCGGCATAATCACTGTCTTATCTGTATTCACCTGAACTTTAGAAGCTTCTGCAACGCCATAAACGATATCATTGTCATAAAATCCAAATAGCTTTATATCGTTACCCGGGCTTTCAATAATTTTCTCTTCCCCAGTCTCTAAATAGAGTACCCTAATCTGCGTATTGTTACCTTTAAGACTGCCATCTCCTATTAGTAAAATCTTACCATCCTCGGAAAGCATATATGAATCAATATCCATCTTTTCAAATAAAACGTTAGCTTCTTTAGTTTCATAATCAATGATATATATGGAATCTCCGATGAGCATATAAATATCATAATCATTATTCATAAATGATAGTTTTTCAATATCAAGCTTTAACATCTCCCAGCTTTTTTCATTAGGAATAAACAGCAATTCTTCTAAAGCATTGTCCGCATGTTTATACTTGTAAACAATGGTGCCTGTCTGTCCCACATAATTGCCATCATACATATAACCATAGACAACGAAATAAATATCGCCATTAGAATCCATTTTCAAAGTTTTTATGCCATGCTGATTGTACATGCCGCTGCCATTATCCACGGCCTGGCTTTCATACCAGAATACTTTAGTCATCATATTATCCGTTACGTTATAACTCCAGAGCTGCCCATTAACAACAAAGCTTACGTGGGTCATATCATCGTTTACATAACTGGAAAAATCCAATGTTTCATCGGATACTATTCCTACCTTAAGCATGCTGTCAGTTATGGCGAATGCGTTTATATCTGCGATTTCTTCGGTAGAACGATTGAACCCCTGAAGATAAGCTTCCTCCGTTGTCCACCATATTCTGTAGCTTTCGGTCACCATATACTCAGACAAGTTTGCATCCTGATTATCCGTCTGAATTCTATAAGTTAATTGTATGGTTGCTGTATCTTCATTGATTTCCTTAACGGTTGTATAGATATCACTTACAATAACAGGAGCCATATCTCCCCATAGTACGGTCGTTGTATCGGAAGCAATATCTACATCAGTAAAAGAAGTATTATCCTTCTTATTGGAAGTTTCGAGGCGTTCCTTTATCTTACTCTCATTAGCGCCATCAAATGTAGCTATACAGAATTCACGGATATACTGTATTTTCTCATTGACATAATAGCCGGCAGCCTGTTTTACACGGGTATAATAATAAAATTCTTCCCCCTCAATATCAGTAAGAACCACTGTCAGGCAATATTCCTCCCCCTCCTTCAGGTTTCGAGAAATGGTCAGCTTAATCTGACGATTTCTGTCTGTTACTTCCTCTTCAAACGTGTCATCTTGCTCTATCGTTGTTTCATTGATGGAATCCCTTAAAATATACCGCACCTGGGTAATATTATGTCCATTTTCTTTTAAGACAAAAGCAATGGAATTATTGTTGGTGACAGGTGTTATTGAATCCCTTAAATATCCTGAATCTATTTCACTGACATATCCGAACATTTCATTAATCAAATAAGAGTCCTGCTTCACATACATAACCGGAAGGCCGGAAGTGCTGCTTTCAACCACCTTATTATTAACATCACGATTTAAGACAAGGCTGGCAATAATCAACGTAACTATATATATAATAATAAATATCAATATAATTTGTAAAATATTTTTAACTTTCGCCATTCAAACGGCTCCATTCTATCTAAATTCTTTAAAGGTATTATAACATTTGATGTCTTGTCTGTAAATCGTTTGCCAGCATATGATAGCGTTAATTTATTGATTTCTAAATTCCTTTGGAGAACAGTCATATTTTGCTTTGAATATTTTATAAAAGAAACTCATATTTTCATAGCCGACGTAATTAGCAATACTGGTTACAGATATTTCGGAATTTCTTAACATTTTAGCGGCCATGTTCAATCTCTTAGTTTGTAGCAATTCTTTATAAGACTGGCCAGTTTGCTGCTTAAGCAGTGTAGTCAGATAATTGGCGTTCATATTAAAGAATTTGGCCGTGGATTCTAAAGAACAATTCTGGTAATTCCCTTCGATATATCGTAAAATAGGAATTATGGCAGTTTTATTTGTATACAAATCTTTTTTTCCCAGATCATTTTCATATACGTTGATAAGCTCAGATATGATTAACGTAAATAAACTGTTGATGATATCCAGAGAGTTTAAGGAAGGGTCATAAAATTCGCATAATAGTTCATTGAAAAAAAGCGGCAGCCTGCGGCTTTTTTCTGAATGAAACAGGATATAATTATCATGTCTTGCACTTTTATTAATAGCATTGATGAAAAATTTGGACAGAATACTGTCTTTGGACAGGCGGCTGAAGAAATTGCTATTTAAATAATCGCTGCTGATAACCAGGCTGACCATAATATCTTCTTCACCGAGAGCGCTGGTTGAATGTGGCGTGTCGGTATCAATAAGGACTACCTGGCCTTTTTCCAAATTGTAAGAGGTTTCATTGATGACTTGTGGACATTCGCCATCATACATATAGTTGATTTCAACCCAATTGTGGATATGCATGGGGCAAGCTTGAAAACGGGATTGCTTTTTGATGAATAGATGATTAATGGGCGTGTTAATATTGGGTGAAAATTCCATAAGGCGCACCTGCCTGCCGTTCCGGGTGACCATTGGAAGGCTTTCAAAGGTATAAAAATGTTTTCCGTCTTTGTATGCTCTTTCGCTTGCGGAATATGAGCGAAGGTTATTGTCTAAAGAAGTTAAATTCATAATTTGACCTCGGTTATAAGGAATAAAATAGTTAAACCTGTATTATTAGCAGCTATTTGATTATAATCACTTATCTTTGTTAAGTCAAATGTTAATCTGAAGTCTGGTCAATAAAATAATGAACTATAGATATTTTGCCCCGGTTGGTATAATGTTATGATTGCTCTATAAAATAATTTTTTGATGAAGGGAGTCAAGGTTATGGACTATCACAAATTAGCCAGTGAGATTATTGAAAAAGTTGGCGGGAAAGGCAACATTAGAAGTGTGGTCAACTGTGTCACGAGACTACGTTTTGATTTAAAAAATGAAAGCTTGGCACAGGATGAAGAGGTAAAAGCGATTCAAGGTGTTAAGGGACTGGCAAAACAGGGCGGACAGTATCAGGTGATTATCGGGACTATGGTACCAAAGGTGGCTGAGGAAGCCTATCGAATCCTTGGCATTGACAAAGAGCAGATTGATGAAGTAGAGCATGAGGATTTGAAAAAGAAAGATAACCTTTTCAATGCATTTTTTAAAACGATCTCAGGATGTATCTTTCCTTTTATGGGTCTGATGATTGGCGCTGGTATGATCAGGGGGATACTTACCCTTCTGGTGACCTTCAATTTAATTCAGGCCGATGGTGGTGTGTATCAGTTGCTTTATGCAGGCGCAGATGGAATTATGTACTTTTTCCCGATTATGATTGGGTTCTCCGCCGGGAAAAAATTTGGTGCCAATCAATACCTGACTGCAGCAGTAGGTGCGGCGCTGGTATATCCTAATATTGTAACCCTCTTCAATGAAGGCACCTCCTTGACATTCCTTGGGATTCCGGTTGTCCTGGCAAGCTATGCGAACTCTGTATTCCCGGTGATTCTTGCTTCCTGGGTAACTGCAAAGATAGAAAAATTCTGGAAAAAAGTAATCCCTGATATGTTGTCTATGATGTTTGTGCCGTTTTTAACTTTAATTGTTGTCATCCCTGCCACTTTCCTGGCAATTGGGCCGGTGATGACCGCTGTTTCAAATGTATTAGCTGATGGTACACAGGCTCTATGGGGGTTCAGCCCGATTATCGCCGGTGTGCTCCTGGGAGCTTTCTGGCAGGTAATTGTCATCTTTGGGCTCCACTATGCATTTATACCAATTTTAATCAATAACATTGCAACAATGGGAACTGATCCAATTAATGCTGTCCTTGGGATGACAGTTATGGCCCTTGCCGGAGCTGGTTTTGGATGGGCCCTGAAACAAAAGGATAAAGATGCAAAAGCAGAAGGCATTTCCTGCGGCGTTACGGCATTATTAGGAATAACCGAACCGGTCATTTACTCTGTTGCATTACCAAAGAAGACACCATTTGGATGTGCTTTTATCGGCGGTGGTATTGCCGGGGGTATTCTGGCAGCTTCAGGTGCAGCGATGCAGGGATTTGGTAATGGGGGTGTTTTTCAGACGTTTATGATGCTGTCTCCGACAGATTCAATGAATGTTGCCTGGTTTGGCATTTGTTCAGCTATTGCATTTGTTGTATCTGGTGTATTGTGCTTTATTACAACAAAAAATGATACGAATCATTAGAATATAAGGGGTCAAAATATATGAAAAGAATCAGTGATAATCTGAATGGAACAAATGAGAATCACATTTTTCCGCTTTTCTGGCAGCATGGCGAGGACGAACAAACCCTGCGTGATTATCTGGATAAAATCGAACAATCAGGAATCAAGGCGGTCTGCGTAGAAGCAAGACCGCATCCTGAGTTTTTAGGGAATAAATGGTGGGTTGACATGGATGCCATCATTGCTGAAGCAAAATCCAGAAACATGACAATCTGGATTTTAGATGATGCGCATTTCCCAACAGGTTATGCGGCAGGTGTGATTAAGGAGAAATTCCCGCACTTCAGAAAACGGTTTTTAAAATGTCATCAACTGGACTTTTTCGGTCCCATGGAAAATGGTCAGGCAATTATAAAATATGCCTTTTCAGATAAGGCAGATAGGTTAATAGGCGTATTTTTAGGTAAAAAACTGGATTATCAAAAAGTGGATCCGACAACCCTCATAGATATAACAGAAAATGTCATTGGTGACACATTGGTTTCCTTTGATTTGCCGGAGGGTGAATGGAGCCTGATGATTCTTGTAAGCACATTTACAGGAGGGGAATCACAAACGGAAGATTACCTTAACCCAATCGATCCTGCCGCTACAGATGTACTTATACAGACGGTTTACGAAGCTCATTATAAAAAATACAAAGATGAGTTTGGTAAAACAATCAAAGGATTTTTTTCAGATGAACCGCGCTTTGGAAATATGCATGGTGCCACAGGCTCGATAGGCCGCTTTGATATGGTGCTCCCATGGCGAGAGGATATGGCAGCCCTCCTGGATGAAAGGTGCGGATTTGATTGTAAAAAATTCCTGCCGCTATTATTTATTGATGGAGAGGATAAAGGTCACCAGATGCGATATCAATATATGGAGCTGGTCAGTGATATGTACTCTGTTCACTTTAATAAGAGAATCGGGGATTGGTGCAGGGAACACGGTGTTGAATACATTGGGCATACCATTGAAGATAACAATGCCCATGCCCGCTTAGGATATGGTGCGGGACATTTTTTTAAAGCAATGGCATATCAGGATATGTCTGGTATCGATGTGGTGCTTCACCAGCTGCTTCCGGGCATGGATCACTATGTGAATAAAAGTATGACACAAACGGGCTGGGATGGTGAATTTTTTCATTATTGCCTCGCAAAATTAGGTTCATCCTTAGGTCATATGGATCCCCGGAAAAAGGGCAGGACAATGTGTGAAGTGTTTGGCGCTTATGGCTGGGCAGAAGGTAATCGTATGATGAAATGGATTCAAAATCATATGCTTGTAAGAGGGGTGAATGAATTTGTACCTCATGCATTTAATCCAGGTGAATATCCTGATGGAGATTGTCCCCCACATTTTTATGCACATGGGAAGAATCCTGGGTTTCCGGAATTTAAATTGCTTATGGATTACACGAATCGTTTAAGCCATTTGTTAAGTGGTGGTATTCACAGAGCACCTGTGGCAATCAGCTATCACGGAGAAGCTGAATGGTCAGGAGATTATATGTTGATTCAGAAGCCGGCGGCATTGCTTTGCAGAAATCAGATTGACTATGATATTTTACCGCTTGGAGCCATGTTGGAAACGGAGATTGCGAAAGGACAAATGGAAGTGAATGGCGAGTATTTTAAAGCACTGGTTATTCCATATGCACAAGCTCTGCCCGTAGAATTTTTGGAAAAAGTAATTGGATTTGCAAAAAAAGGATTAATCATATATATATTGGAGGCGTTGCCTGAGAGAGCAAGTAATGGTGAAGATATAACAGCTGTATTAATGGCAATTGAGAATGAAGCGAACATAAAGGTTATTGTTTTAGATGCATTAATCAAAGAAATGGCTCAAAAAGAAATAGCGGACATAAAGATTACTACCTATGAGCCTTACTTAAGATATTATCATTATGAGCAGGAAGATGGGCATATATTTATGTTTGTCAATGAACATCCTTATGATAAGATTTCTACAGAAGCCGAAATCGGCATAGACGGTCCCTGCTATTGGTATGATGCTTTGGAAAATGAAGTGATATCAGCACCTTCAGGGAGTAGAAAAAAGCTTGAACTGGCTCCCTATGAAGCTTCGGTATTGATTTTTCCGAAAGCTTTAATTGCAGCGGTGAAACAACCTGCTAAAATAGCTGAAACTAGCACAATCTGCTTATCAGGCCCTTATGAAGTAGCATTTGTAAAATCAGAGAATTATCCTGATTTTAAGGATACGATATCTTTAGACAAACTTGTGCCACTACAGGAAGTGGAGGGAAAAGAAGATTTTGCTGGAGTTATTCGTTATGAAACCGTATTTGAGGCTGAAAAAGCTGATATTACTATGATAGAAGTGGAAGGCGTTTGTGAGGCTGCCCGAGTATTTGTAAATGACAGTGCCTGCGGTGTGAAAATCGCACCGCCTTATAAGTTTGATGTATCGGAAGCCATCCAAGCGGGTATTAATAAGTTGGCTATTGAAGTGACGACAACCCTGGTGCGTGAGCAGTATGATTATTTATCACAGTGGATGCTCTTAGAGCCGACAGGGATTACAGGGGGGATTTATATAAAACAAAGCAGCTTCTTAATTTAAATAATAGAAATGATGAAGTAGTACAACAAAACCTCCGGACTGGTCTCAAGACAAATATAATCAGTTTGGAGGTTTCATTGTCTTAATTATTTTAAGTTCTCAGGATTTAAAATTTCTAATTCGGGGCGGACAAAACGCCCATCTTTTCTAATCAGGACATCATCAAAGGATATTTCTCCACCACCGAACGCGCTACGTTGGATGCAGACCAAATCCCAGTGAATGGCGGACTTGTTACCATTAGGAGCCTCGTCGTAACAATTTCCGGGAGTAAAATGGAAAGAGCCTGCGATTTTTTCATCAAATAATGTATCTTTCATAGGCGTCAAAATATATGGATTTACCCCGATGGCGAATTCACCGATGTATCTCGCACCGTCATCTGTATTTAATACCTGATTGATACGTTCGGTATCATTGGCTGTCGCATTGATGATTTTACCATTTCTGAATTCAAATGAAATATTTTCATAAGTAAAGCCCTGGAAAACAGCGGGTGTATTAAAAGTTAGCATACCGTTAACAGAATTCATTACCGGGGCTGTGTAAACTTCACCGTCAGGGATATTCATATTTCCGGCACAGGGGATGGCGGGAATATCTTTAATTGAAAAAGATAAGTCAGTACCCGGACCTGTAATATGGACTTTATCTGTTCTATTCATGAGTTCGATGAGAGGAACCATCGCCGCTCCCATCTTTGAATAGTCTAAATTACACACATTAAAATAAAAATCTTCAAAAGCTTCCAGACTTTGATTATTAAGCTGTGCCATTGAATTATTGGGATAGCGCAGAACACACCACCGTGTTTTTGGAACCCTGATATTATGATGAACGGGTGTTTGGTAAATGGTTTCATAAAGGGACTGTTTGGCTGCAGGTACATCGGAATTCTCTGCGACATTATCAGAACCGCGTACACCAATGTAGCAATCCATCTGGCTCATTAAATCACCATCGGTTTTAGCTAAAATTTCCAGTTGCTCATCTGTACATTCTAATAGCAGTTCCCGCTGTATTCTGGCATCAGTATACTGGATAAACGGAATAGCTTCTGCTTTATAGGCCTCTTTTACAAGCTGCCTCGCTAAATCTTTTGTTGCTTCTCCGATATGATGTATAAGAACCTTGTCTCCTTTTTTTGCCATGACTGAGTTATTAATTAGGTTATGTGCTAATGTTTTAATACGTTCGTCCATGTGTGTCTCCTTTCGATTGGGATTTTTAGTATTATAACCAATATTATACAAAAGATTTGCTTTCGTGTGAAGTTTTTAGTAAAATAAATTTTTAGGATGTGGGAGTTTTGTTTACAAGTGTGTGTAACTTGGACAAGTATTTTATATACAAAATTGTAGGAGGGGAAAAGAACTTGAAAAGTACGGATGATATTATGACTAAGGCAGCTAATTTTATTGCGCATAAAACCGAAAGTGGAAAAATTCAGACTGTAAGCGGACACCTGAGGCAGACTGCCAGGCTGGCAGCAGGGTTTGCCATGCCGTTTAAAAGTGAAATATTTGCAGAACAGATGGGATTAGGCCATGATTTAGGAAAATACTCAAATGAGTTTCAAAAACGAATACTGTATAACGGGCCAAAAGTAGATCATTCTACTGCCGGAGGAATAGAAATTTGCAGGATAAATGGGCTGTGTGGGAGGATTTTAGCTTATGGAATGTTAGGGCATCACGGCGGGATGCCTGATGGCGGAAATAAATCAGATACGGCGGATAATAATACACTTCAGGGCAGGCTGAAAAGAATACCGGGAAAACATATCTGTATATATGAATCTTTTAACAATGAAATATGTCTGGAAAAGTTTAAAGCGGTACCGGAAATGTTGAGTAAGAAGCCGCCGGATGGATTCACATTGTCGTTTCTCATCAGAATGTTATTTTCATGCCTGGTAGATGCTGATTATCAAGATACAGAAGAATTTATGACGGGACATAAAGTGAATCGGGGTGGATCTGATTCATTGGAGGTTTTATTAGCGCGTCTTGAAACATATATTGAGCCATGGTGGAATCCAAAAACTGAAATTAATAAAAAGAGATGTGAAATTTTAAAAACCTGTATTGAAAAAGCGAAAGGAGAAAGGGGAATTTATTCACTGACAGTACCAACTGGCGGGGGGAAGACCGTGGCATCTCTGGCATTTGCGCTGAATCATGCTATACATAAAGAAGAATCGATGCAGCGGATTATTTATGTGATTCCATTTACCAGTATTATTGAACAAAATGCTGAAGTGTTTGGTAAAATACTTGGGGAAGTGAATGTAGTAGAGCATCATGCAAATGTTTCTTATGATTCAGAGGCTGATCAGGATATAGATAGTATTTTAAATGAAAGAAAGCGTCTTGCCGTTGAAAACTGGGATGCTCCTGTAATAGTTACAACAAATGTACAGTTTTTTGAATCGTTATTTTCAAATAAACCAGGAAAATGCAGGAAGCTTCATAATATTGCTAACAGTGTCATTATTTTTGATGAAGCCCAGATGCTGCCTTTGCAATATTTAAAACCATGTATGAGGGCAATTACAGAATTGGTAGAAAATTATAACTGTACCGTAGTATTGTGTACCGCTACGCAGCCAGCTTTGGAAAAATTTATTCCAGATGATTTAAAGTACAGGGAGATTTGCGAAAATACAGAAGGTTTATTTCGGTTTTTTAAACGTACTACGGTAAAGCAGGCTGGTAAGCTGACAGATGATGAGCTTGTCTTCAGGCTGAAAATGCAGTATCAAGTTTTATGTATTGTAAACAGCCGTAAGCAGGCGCAGTATCTTTACCAGGAGATAGATGATGAACAAAATACATTTCATTTATCTACCTATATGACTCCTGTCCATCGGAAATATGTATTGAATGTTGTTAGGTCAAGGCTTCAGAATCATGAACCATGCCGGTTGATTGCAACCAGTTTGATTGAAGCTGGTGTGGATGTGGATTTTCCAATAGTTTATCGTGCAAGGGCTGGATTGGATTGTATTATTCAGGCGGCAGGCCGGGGGAATAGGGAAGGAAAAAGGGCGCCGGAAGAATCTTATGTTTATGTTTTTGATCCTGAGAAGAAATATACGGATCATTATCCAGCGTTTATTGATACGGGAAAATCAATAGAACGGGAAACAGAGTCAAACTACCAAGATATCACTTCTCCGGAAGCAATAAAAAGTTACTTTGACCTGTTGCATAAAATTGCTGGTGAAGAATTAGATGAGAAAGATGTTTTGAAGATGTTGGACAAGGGGTTACGTAACATCAGTTTTCCGTTTAAGACGATAGCATCCAGATTCAAATTGATAGAGCAGGATACAAAGATGCTTATGATACCTTTTGGAATCAAAGGATGTAAGTGGGAAAACAGGCCTAAAGAATTAGCTGATAAAATAAAATTAGGCGAAATTAACAAATTATTACTTAGAGAAGTAGGTCTGTATTCAGTTAATGTATACGACCATCAGTATAATGATTTAATTAATTCGGGGCAGATTGAAGCGATAGATGGGCAGATTGCAGTGTTGGCCGATGAAAATATTTATAATGAGAAGACAGGATTGACAATTGTAATTGAGGAAGGAAAAGGATTTTTTGTATAAAGGCTTACTTTACTTGAACGGAATGTCAAAATCAGATATTGCTAAGAACTATGATATTTATTTATCTAATGATTACAATCTGATAAAGAAAGAAGTTCAGCTATTAAGAAATTATTTGAAAGATTTGTAATTAAAATAATTTATTATTATATTGTAGTAAACGTCAGTTTATGGTAGAATATGTAAAATGGTTTTTAATAAGTAGGTTCTGAGATTCAAGTCTATGAATGGTGTCATATGCCATTCCTGGCAGCCCCCAGATGCCTTCTTCACGGCACTTACAGTCCTTGATGCCATAGTGGCACATCCACTTTTTGATACTGGTCTTTTTAGGAACAACCATCAGGAGGAAAGACCTCAAAATTTGAGGCTGATAAAGGGCTGTCCTGCCCGTATAGGAATAATAACATAAGCGAAACCTCCTGAAAATTATATTTTTAACATCGGCTTCGCCGCAAATTTTTAGGATATATCATTCTTGAGGCGGACAGAATTATGTAAATCAAACAAAAGCCAGTAAATATGTAGTGTTCGGGGGTTTCCGAACCTACTCACACTATAGAAAGAGGTGATAAAATGGGCTACGGAGTCAGAGTAGAATGCTGGGGTGATTATGCACTTTTTTCTCGTCCGGAACTTAAAGTGGAAAGGGTATCTTATGATGTGATTACTCCTTCTGCAGCAAGAGGCATACTGGAGGCAATCTACTGGCATCCTGGTTTATGTTGGCACATTGATCGTATTTATGTCTGTAATCCGATTCGTTTTACCAATATCCGCAGGAATGAAGTAAAGGATATTGCATCTTCCAGTAATGCTTTGTCAATTGTGAACGGCGCAAAAAAGGAGATGTACATAAATACAACCGAGAGCATTCAACAGCGTGCGGCAATGGTATTAAAAGATGTGCGGTATATAATTGAGGCACATTTTGAAATGACGGAAAATGCAAATGAAAGTGATAATCATGGTAAATATAAAGATATCATTTTGAGAAGGCTGAAAAGAGGGCAGTGTTATCATCACCCCTATTTTGGCTGCAGGGAATTTCCTGTAAACTTCCGATTGCATCAGGAAGAAGAAATCTCTACCGCTTATCATGAAGTAGAGGAAAAGGATTTTGGAATTATGCTGTATGATATGGACTATGAATCAGAGACTTCGGATATCCAGCCGATGTTCTACCGGGCTGTCATGAAAAAGGGCATTATCGAAGTACAGAACCAGGAGGTGCTTAGATGATATTACATGCTCTTGCTAAATATTATGATCAGCTTCTGAGCCAGGAAAAAGTACCGGAGCCAGGCTGGAGCAATGCAAAGGTTACATTTGCGTTATCACTTAGTGATGACGGAGAATTAGTAAATGTACTTTCATTAAAAAAGGAAGTGGAAAGAGGGAAGAAGAAAGTCGTTGTTCCAAGAAGCGTAAGAATACCGGAGCAAGTTAAGAAATCATCAGGAATTGCTTCTAACTTCTTATGTGAAAATTCCTCTTATATGCTTGGAATTGATAATAAAGGAAAACCGGACCGGTCCATGCAGTGCTTTGAAGCTTGCAAGAACCTGCATGAAAAAATTTTAGCTGGAACTGAGTTACCTGCAGCGAAAGCTGTATTGCAGTTTTTTCAAAAATGGGAGCCGGAAAAAGCACAGGAACATTCGGTTCTGGAAGCTGTATTTGATGAAGTCATTTCCGGTGTAAATCTGATATTCAATTATAAAGGAGAGTATGTACAGGAATTCCCAGCAATAAGAGAGGCTTGGAGAAAGGCACAGGAGCAGAAAGCAGACAGCGTTGTAATGAGGTGCCTTGTCAGCGGAGAGCGTAATTCCATAGCGAGGCTGCATCCAAGCATCAAAGGAATCAGAGGGGCTCAGTCAGTCGGGGCATCTTTAGTTTCTTATAATGCACCTGCATATGAATCTTACGGAAAAGAGCAAAGTTATAATGCTCCGGTAAGTGACCATGCATCGTTTGCTTATACAACAGCCTTAAACTACATGTTGGGCAGTACAGATTACAAGCACGTGATCGGTGATACGACCGTGTTGTACTGGACCGAGGATGGCGAAGAGGCCTACCAGGAGCTGGCGGGAATGTTGCTTATGCGGGATGCTGAAAATGTGATTTCCGAGGAAGAGCTATCCGGTATTGTAGAGAAAATCGTGAATGGAGAAACGGCTGATTATAATGAAATTCCTATAAAACCGGATAATCGGTTTTATATTTTAGGTATTGCGCCAAACGCTGCGAGATTATCAGTAAGATTTTTTTGGCAGGACAGCTTTGGGAAATTTGTAGAAAATATTTATGCACATTACAAACGTTTGGAAATTGTAAAGCCGGAATATGAAAAGTTCGAGAAGTTACCGTTGTGGAGACTGCTTCAGGAAACTGTAAATCCAAATTCGAAAGATAAAGCAGCCTCACCGTTAATGGGAGGGGCTGTTCTTCGTGCAATTCTGGACAATACACCATATCCGGCAGCATTTCTGAATAATACAATGATTCGGATTCGTGCAGAAAAAAGAGTATCTTACGGTAAGGCATCTATATTGAAAGCATACTGGTCGATGAGAGGCCAGGAAAAAAAAGGGGAGGTATTACAAGTAATGTTAAATGAAGAATCATCTAATGTACCCTATGTTCTCGGCAGGCTGTTTTCCGTATTGGAAGCAGTGCAGGAAGCAGCAAATCCCGGCATAAAATCGACCATAAAAGAACGATATTTTAATTCGGCGGCGTCAACACCAAGTACAATTTTTCCAGTACTTCATAAATTATCAAATAGTCATTTGAAAAAAATTGAGAAGGACAGGGTGGGATTAAAAAAATACTACAGCCAGCAAATTGGCGAGTTGATGAATAAAATTGTTATGAGTGATAATCCGATGCCGAAACGGATGGGCTTGGAAGAACAGGGTATCTTCATTCTTGGTTATTATCACCAAACGCAGAAACGCTATGAAAAGAAAAATTAGGAGGAAAAACAAATGTCAGAAGTGATAAAAAATAAATATGAATTTTTAATTCTATTTGATGTAGAAAATGGGAACCCCAATGGTGACCCGGATGCAGGTAATATGCCGCGTATTGACCCGGAAACTGGGTATGGCCTTGTGACCGATGTGTGTTTAAAAAGAAAAATTAGGAACTATGTAGAAACAGTGAAAGAAGATCAGGAAGGCTATCGGATTTATATAAAAGATAATGTACCTTTAAACCGTAGTGATGCGGAAGCATATGCGTATATTGGTGCAACAGGTAAGAATGGCGTAAAAGATATTAAGAAGAGCGACCCAGATGCCGATTTAAAAATTCGTGAATTTATGTGCAGCAATTTCTATGATATTCGTACATTTGGTGCTGTTATGACAACATTTGTAAAAGATGCATTAAACTGCGGGCAAGTAAGAGGACCGGTACAGTTAGGGTTTGCAAGGTCTATCGATCCCATTATTCCTCAGGAAATTACTATCACGAGGGTGGCGATCACAACAGAGAGTGATGCAGAGAAGAAAGGGACAGAGATGGGAAGGAAACATATTGTCCCATATGGCCTTTACAGGGCAGAAGGCTATATTTCTGCTAATCTGGCACGTAAGACAACCGGTTTCACTGAAGATGATCTGGAACTGCTTTGGGACGCACTGATTAATATGTTTGAGCATGACCATTCAGCAGCAAGAGGGAAAATGGCAGTGAGAGAGCTTATTGTTTTTAAACATGATAGTGAACTTGGTAATACACCGTCTTATAAATTATTTGATGCTGTACAGGTAAATAAAAAAGAGGGGATAGAATCGCCGAGAAATTATTCTGATTACTCAGTTGAGTTAATGGAATCGCAGATTCCTGAGGGTGTAACCTGCACCCGTAAAATCTAATGGACTATAAAGAAGAGGAGCTTCTTCTATTATCCGGACTGCAGCATTTTGCCTTTTGCCGGAGACAGTGGGCATTGATTCATATCGAACAGGTTTGGAAAGAGAATTTGAAAACAGTAGAAGGGGCGATTCTTCATGAAAGAACACACGATGAGCATTTTACGGAAAAAAGAAAAGAATTAATTATAAGCCGTGGTATGCGTGTTTTCTCATATTCACTTGGTATCACCGGGGCTTGTGATGTTGTAGAATTTCATGCTTCAGAAGAAGGGGTACCGATTAAAGGCCGCGAAGGAAGATGGAAAGCAGTACCTGTAGAATATAAAAGAGGTAAACCAAAAGAGCATAACGCAGATAAATTGCAGCTTTGCGCCCAGGCTATGTGTCTGGAGGAAATGCTTGTTTGCAAAATAGAAAAAGGTTACCTATACTATGGGGAGCTAAAACATAGAAAAGAGGTTCTTATGACTGAAGAGCTACGTAGTCAGGTAAAAGAATTTCTGAGAGAAATGCATATTCTTTACCAGAGGGGGCATACACCGAAAACGAAACCGAATAAATCCTGTAAATCATGCTCAATTGAAGAACTTTGTGTACCAAAGCTATGTAGAGACATTTCCGCTGTTGCTTATATAAAAAGGCATGTGGAGGAAAATAGCCTATGAGACATTTTTTAAATACATTATTTATACTTTCTGAAGATAGTTATTTGACCCTGGATGGTGAAAATATTGTTGTGTTTAGCGGAGAAGAAATTAAAGGAAGATTTCCTTTACATACAATGGAAAATATTTTATATTTCGGGTATAAAGGAGCGAGTCCAGCCTTAATGGGAGCATGTGCAAAGAAAGGTATATCTCTATGTTTTTTAAAGCCAGGAGGAAGATTCCTTGCAAGGGTAAGCGGTAAGAGCTGTGGTAATGTGTTGCTTAGAAAGAAACAATACCGTATATCGGATAGTGAAGATATGAGTTGTCATATTGCAAAATACTTTATTATTGGTAAAATATATAACGGCAGATGGATTCTTGAAAGAGCAACGAGAGATCATGCTCTTCGGGTAGATGTAGAAAAACTAAAAAAGAAATCAAATAGCATGGCGGAATCACTTAAGCTGGTAGACGGATGTGCAGATCTTGATACACTTCGTGGAATAGAAGGTAAAGCGGCACAGGAATATTTTGAAGTGTTTGATGAATTGATTTTACATAATGAAGAGCATTTTTATTTTCATGGAAGAACCAGACGCCCGCCACTGGATAATGTGAATGCATTATTGTCTTTTGCATACACTTTATTGTCAAATGATTGTGCCGGAGCTTTGGAAAGCGTAGGATTAGATGCATATGTCGGATTTCTGCATCGTGACAGGCCTGGACGTGAATCGCTTGCCCTGGATCTGATGGAAGAACTGCGGGGAGTGATTGCCGAACGTTTTGTTATATCTTTAATTAATGGAAGAATCATGATACCTAAATATTTTGTTCAAAATGAAAATGGTGCAGTACTACTGACAGATGACGGGAGAAAAGTATTTTTATCAGCCTGGCAGAAGAAGAAACAGGAAACACTTACACATCCATATCTAAAAGAAAAGATGCCATGGGGACTGGTTCCATACGTTCAGGCTCTATTGTTGTCGCGTTATCTGAGGGGAGATATGGATGCGTATCCACCCTTTTTCTGGAAATAGAAAAATATTGAAAGGTGGTTAGATATGCTGGTATTGATTACATATGATGTATGTACTGAAGATGCTGCTGGTAAAAAAAGACTTCGGCAGGTCGCTAAGCAATGTGTGAATTATGGACAACGTGTTCAGAATTCAGTATTTGAGTGTAATGTAGATGCTGCACTGTGTAAACAGATTCAGCATAAATTGCGTTCTATTATTGACGAAGATCGAGATAGTCTTCGGTTTTATTATATTGGAAATAATTACAAGACAAAGGTAGAGCATTTTGGCGCGAAGGAGTCGTATGATGCAGAGGACGTTCTGATGATTTAGTGCGAACGGGAAGTGAACATAAAATCCCCGGGAGCTTCGCACCAGATAATCAGGATAAAATGTATATAGAAACAAGAAGTTATCGCTTAACAGAATGGAAAATTGTTAAATAGTAACAAGTTAAAGAGGTTACTTAACGAGGATTTGTTTGTTTTTGCTGTCTCAGCCTTTCGGGGCTGAGTGGATTGAAATATTGCCGGAGGTTGCTTTAAAAATATTTTTAATCGTCTCAGCCTTTCGGGGCTGAGTGGATTGAAATTATCAGTTTTATTAATGCTGTTATGCATTCCTCGGTCTCAGCCTTTCGGGGCTGAGTGGATTGAAATACAAAACGATGAATGAGAGGTGTGGATTGAAGAAGTCTCAGCCTTTCGGGGCTGAGTGGATTGAAATTATACTTTATCCATTCATCTTTTTCAGCAAGCTCTTGTCTCAGCCTTTCGGGGCTGAGTGGATTGAAATATTTAACTCCGCGCTAATTACTGTCCTTACAAAGTCTCAGCCTTTCGGGGCTGAGTGGATTGAAATGATTTTAGGCTTAAGGTAAGGGCAACCGCTGCGGGTCTCAGCCTTTCGGGGCTGAGTGGATTGAAATATTAATGGGAGTGACCGAACGCAGTGAGCAACGATGTCTCAGCCTTTCGGGGCTGAGTGGATTGAAATCAAATGATTTGCCGCGAAACTCCAAAAGCTTCTGTGTCTCAGCCTTTCGGGGCTGAGTGGATTGAAATCTATTTGTGTCATTTTCATCCGCGTAATGATTTGTCTCAGCCTTTCGGGGCTGAGTGGATTGAAATTTCGTAAGTTGCGGCTGTTACTGTATCGTCTATTAGTCTCAGCCTTTCGGGGCTGAGTGGATTGAAATTAACTTAGGATACCACATTTTGAATATGTCCACTGTCTCAGCCTTTCGGGGCTGAGTGGATTGAAATAAAGCCAAACATTGGAAGATTTTTCAGCACTGCTGTCTCAGCCTTTCGGGGCTGAGTGGATTGAAATCCAAAAATAAATGAAACAAGTGTTATAGATATATCTCGTCTCAGCCTTTCGGGGCTGAGTGGATTGAAATAAAATACCATTCATTTTGTGGATAATATTGAGCGAGGTCTCAGCCTTTCGGGGCTGAGTGGATTGAAATTAAATAAACAATATTGTTATTATAGTTGTTGGTGTTGTCTCAGCCTTTCGGGGCTGAGTGGATTGAAATTTCGATAGGGCCAGAGAAGCAAAGGGGGCAGGGGTCTCAGCCTTTCGGGGCTGAGTGGATTGAAATTTCCCCAGCAAGTAATGACACGATGGCTCCTCCTGTCTCAGCCTTTCGGGGCTGAGTGGATTGAAATCAAGAATAATACCGATAATTCCGGGAATTATGGCAGTCTCAGCCTTTCGGGGCTGAGTGGATTGAAATCTGCACTGTCATTAAAAGTGCTTAAGTCTAACTTTGTCTCAGCCTTTCGGGGCTGAGTGGATTGAAATTATTATTCAGGAGTTAGAAACAAAGCCACCGCTTGGTCTCAGCCTTTCGGGGCTGAGTGGATTGAAATCTTACAATTTAAGGGAGTGTGTTAGCACAGCAGCTAGTCTCAGCCTTTCGGGGCTGAGTGGATTGAAATATCCAAGCCGATGCACTCTCCAAGCCAAACCCACCGTCTCAGCCTTTCGGGGCTGAGTGGATTGAAATCCACCATACTGCGGATAGACACCTTTAGCCGTTGAAGTCTCAGCCTTTCGGGGCTGAGTGGATTGAAATCCGTTGGTTCCTCGCTCGCCGTCTCCGCTGCCTGCGGTCTCAGCCTTTCGGGGCTGAGTGGATTGAAATTTGCTGGCTGTGGTGACGAATTTGACGAATTAGCGTCTCAGCCTTTCGGGGCTGAGTGGATTGAAATGGTGATGCGTTGGAATCAATTAGGGTTGATGGTGTCTCAGCCTTTCGGGGCTGAGTGGATTGAAATAGTTGTGGTTATGCGGAAATTTCATAACAAACTTGTCTCAGCCTTTCGGGGCTGAGTGGATTGAAATTAAATGCGCAGTCAAGGGCGCAAGGAGAATTGCGGTCTCAGCCTTTCGGGGCTGAGTGGATTGAAATCGGAAGTGCATTATTAGCAGCTGGTGGAGTATCTGTCTCAGCCTTTCGGGGCTGAGTGGATTGAAATCTGATTAAGTCCGTTCGCGCGTCATTGTATTCCTTGTCTCAGCCTTTCGGGGCTGAGTGGATTGAAATCGAGCGGAGCATCCACTTTTACAACACGGGTAGCGGTCTCAGCCTTTCGGGGCTGAGTGGATTGAAATTCCTTTAGTCTTGATAACATATCAGATGCGAGCTGTCTCAGCCTTTCGGGGCTGAGTGGATTGAAATAGGTCATTAGCATATTCCTGGAGAGTTGATGGAGTCGTCTCAGCCTTTCGGGGCTGAGTGGATTGAAATTTTAAGTTTGCTAATTTGATTTTCAATATTCCGAGTCTCAGCCTTTCGGGGCTGAGTGGATTGAAATCTTAACTTGATATAATCATAACATATAGCGGACATGTCTCAGCCTTTCGGGGCTGAGTGGATTGAAATATGGATATGCCATTTTCAGGCATATCTGAATTGGTCTCAGCCTTTCGGGGCTGAGTGGATTGAAATTTTGCATAAAACGTAACTCGTGCATCATCACCTACGTCTCAGCCTTTCGGGGCTGAGTGGATTGAAATTTATCTTTTATCTTTAGCGTCAAAAGAACGCTGCCGTCTCAGCCTTTCGGGGCTGAGTGGATTGAAATACTTGCGCTGTTAGCTATAGAATCGCAATTTAAAAGAATTTGATTTTTAGATTTTATTGCAAGTTCAGATATCCAATCAAAAAAATACAGGAGCAGATAAACCACTGATTTTCTTGTGATTTACATACTCCTTAT